>PJUI01000076.1_pt1 | contig 140059 bp, 118 predicted proteins | sample 1512201 | NCBI WGS metagenome assembly PJUI01 (sample SAMN08177670, study PRJNA422409) | Feces metagenome, whole genome shotgun sequencing project. | isolation source: Chicken feces (2) enriched on wood chips | host: Gallus gallus | place: USA: Madison | collected 2015-01-15
CTTTGGTGATTCGGTTTTTACGATTCGACCATTGATATTGAGCATTGATTAAAAGAAAACCCCTCGCAGCTGGCGCTGCGAGGGGTTTTTGCATGGGCGCGGGTATTAATCCTGCCTTTGGCTGCGGCTACGGCTATCGCTATGGCTACGGATGGTGCGGTGCTTGATACGGCCCGCGCAGATATTGTTGCCGGTCAATGCCATGCCTTTGCAACTTGTCGTAGAAGGTCTTGCGGGGAATGCCCAAGGCTTCCAGTGTGGCTTTGATATCCCCCTGATGCGTTTGCAACGCATCTCGGATGAGTTGGGCTTCGAATTGCTCCATTCTTTCTGGCAGGCTTTGTGCTGCGTTTGCTGTGGGAACGGTATCGACCGCTGGGGTATTAAGAACGCCCAGCACGACGCGCTCTGCAAAGTGGGCGAGTTCGCGCACATTGCCAGGCCAGTCATGTGTCATCACATACTGTTTGATCGAGGCAGGCATCTCAGGAATATCGCGATGAAAGCGGCGTGATGCGTGGCCGAGGTAATGCGCGAACAACAGAGGGATGTCGTCGCGGCGTTCGCGCAGGGGCGGAATACGGATCGTGACGACATTGAGCCGGTAGAAAAGGTCTTCGCGGAACTTGCTGCGGATAGCCGGGCTGCCCAGATCTTCCTTCGTGGCGGCGACGACGCGCAGATCGAGATTGCGGACCTCGTTGCTGCCAAGCGGAGTGATCTGCCGAGATTCCAGCACGCGCAGCAGCTTCACTTGCACGGCCAGCGGCATGCTTTCGATTTCGTCCAGGAACAAGGTGCCGCCGCTGGCATGTTCGATACGGCCAATGCGCTTCTTTTGAGCGCCCGTAAAGGCGCCTGCCTCGTGCCCGAACAATTCGCTTTCGATAACGCTTTCGGGCAGAGCGCCACAGTTGATGGCGACGAGCGCACGGTGCCGGCGGCGGCTCAGGCGATGCAACGCCATCGCTACCACTTCCTTCCCGGTGCCGGTTTCCCCTTCAACCAGCACGTCGACATCCGCATCGGCAATATGGCGCAGCGTTTGTTTGATACGTTGCATGGCGGGCGTGGTGCCGATGAAGGGGACTTCGTCGGCTTCCACCGCAAACGCGGCTTCACGCAGGTGCCGGTTTTCCAGCACCAGACGACGCTTTTCCGCGGCGTGTGTGATCGCTGTGGTCAGCCTGTCGGGTGCGTAGGGTTTGGCCAGAAAGTCGTAGGCACCGTCACGCATGCACTGGACGGCGGTGGCAATATCGCCGTGGCCGGTAATGAGAATGACGGGAAGCTCGGGGTCAATATCACGCAGACGATGAAATAGTTGCAGGCCATCGATATCGGGCATGCGGATATCGGTCACGACTACCCCGTCAAAATCGCGGTGCAAGACGGGAAGCGCGGAACGCGCCGTGCCATGGGCGTCGACCGTCATGCCGTGCAACTTCAACGTCTGGACATTGGCGCGCCGTAGTTCCTCGTCGTCATCGATGAACACGACGTGAGGAGGAGTGGGCGCGCGAAGACCGTCATCAATGGAAGCTGAAGCGGGGATTGGGGTAGAAGATGCAGGTGAGCGAGTCATGACGGAGTGGCCGAAACGGGGTGTCCGGCAGCTGCCTTACGCAGCGTCAGGGTGAACATGGCGCCCGTTTGCGGGCCATGAGGGGCAGGAAAGCCGGGATCGCTGGGGTGGGCGGCTTGCAGTTCTCCGCCAAATTCAGTGACGATGTCGCGGCAGATGACGAGGCCCAACCCCAGGCCTTCCGGTTTAGTCGTATGGAAGGGGATGAACAGGCGTGCGCGGTCGTCGTCGGACAGCCCCGGGCCGTTGTCGGCGACATGGATTTGAACCGTCGCGCCCAAGTCTTGCAGCGCGACCACGACGCGGCCGTCCGCATTACCTTCCAATGCTTCCAGCGCGTTTTGCAGCAAGTTCACCAGCACTTGTTCCAGCCGGATGCGGTTGGCCCGGACCAGAACGTCCTGATCTTCCGGCGGCCGTTGCAGCGTGACGCCTTGGCGTCGCGCGCGTGGCCCGACCAACAGCAACGCGCCGTCCAAGGCTTCCTTCAGGCTGGTGGGCCCCACGGATGCGCCTGCCTTGCGTGAGAATGCGCGCAATTCGCCCGTGATGTGCCCGATGCGTTCAGTCAGCGAAGCAATGGTGCCCAAATTTTCCTGCGCGGAGCCGGAATCCTGGCGCCGCAAAAACTCAAATGCGTTGTCTGCGTACGCACGGATGGCGGCAACGGGCTGATTGATTTCATGGGCGACGCCCGCTGCGACCTGGCCAAGCAGCGCAAGCTTGCTGGCCTGTACAAGTTCATCTTGCATGGTGTGCAAGCGCGCTTCGGCGCGTTGGCGTTCGTCCATTTCATCCATCAGATGGTCGTTGACCTCGCGCAGCTGTGCGGTGCGTTCATCGACCAGCGCGGCGAGTTGGGCCTGGATGGCGGCCTGTTGTTCTGCGCGTTCGCGATTGCGATGGCGCCGATACAGCACGATGCCAATTGCAGCGGCCAGCAGACTCAGCGCCAGCAACGCGCCCAGCTGGGCGTTGGCGGTGGCTTGGCTCATGGCCGTCTGAACGGGCGACAGCAGGTGCAAAGTCCAACCCGGTGACTCGGCGATGGGCAGCGTCGTGTGCAAGAGCGGCGCGCCTTTAGGCAGCGTCGGCAAGGCGTCGTCGATACGCACCAATTGCCCGGTGCTGGCTGGAGCCAGCGGCGGCGTGACAGGCAAGGACTGGAAGCGTGCGTCGCCGAATTGCAGGCTCGTACGCAGGCGCTCGGCCAAGTCCGGCGCAAGCGGCGCCAGCACATCGAAGCGCCAATCCGGGATGCTGCCCAACAGCACCACGCCGTGCTCATCCGTGACAAAAATGGGCGCACTGGACTGGCGCCAGTCGGATTCAAGGTCACGGAAATCAACCTTCAATACGATGACGCCCAGCAGCGCGCCATTGATGTCATCGATGCGTCGCGACAAGTACAGCCCGGCCTCGTGGCTGACCGTACCTAGCGCGAAGTGTTCCGCAGAGCCGTTGGCGACGGCGCGCTGGAAGTACGGCCGGAACTGGTAGTCCACGCCTACGAAAGTGGCGGGTTCGCGCCAATTACTGGCGGCGATGGCCAGCCCCTTGGGGTCCAACAGATAGATGGCGGAGGCGCCGACCCCGCGGCTCAAGGCATCGAGCTTGTCATCCAACGATTCGATCTGCGCGGTGCTTGCTCCTTGCAAGGCCGCGCGCACGTCGACATCGCGAGTCAGCACGAAAGGCAGCGCCCTGAACTTGTCCAGGTTGTTGCGTAGTAGCGCGGCATTGATCTGCCCCGCCGCGCGCGCCTGAACGGTGGCGGTTTTGATCGCGCCATCGCGGGCCCATTGCGTGGCGAAATGCAGCACGCCGAACACGATGGCGATGGCCAGCAGAATCATCACTGCGCGCCACGGCCAAGAGCCGCCCGATGACACCCGCGCAGTCGCCCGCGTAGCCGGATGCGTCGAGCCTTGGCGGCTGTTTTTAGTAGTAGTCGAGGGATCAGTCATGGTTTGTGTGGATTTCCGCACATTCTATCTTGTTTCTGTGCGGGATTCCGCTCGAACAAGACACCGATTCCCCATCGCCAAATATAAATAGCCAGACTTATCAAGGGCTTGTGCCAACAGGATCAGACCATTCAATGCTGGCACGCGTCTTGCATATAGGTATGCAAGCCGAGCGGCATCCGCACGCACGGTGAAATGGGCTTGCGGCGATAACGCAATGCCATAAAACAGATAACGCTCCGTCGCCCGCTGCGCTAGCCGCTCGGGGCAAGGAGCATTGGTGGGGACAAAACCCAATGATCGACGTGGATCAAGGCGCGCCTGCGCGCAAGCTCAAGTTCTATCAAATCCTGTATGTCCAGGTGATTTTCGCCATCATCGTCGGCGTGCTGCTGGGAGCATTCAAGCCTGAACTCGGCCAGCAGATGCAGCCGCTGGGCGACGCCTTCATCAAGCTGGTGAAGATGATCATCGCACCGGTGATTTTCCTGACCGTGGCCTCGGGTATTGCCGCCATGAGCGACCTGAAAAAGGTGGGCCGCGTGGCAGGCAAGGCCATGCTGTACTTCCTGATCTTCTCGACGCTGGCTTTGATCGTAGGCATGCTGGTCAGCCACCTGGTCCAGCCCGGCGCAGGGATGCACATTGATCCCAAGACGCTGGACGAGAAGGCTGTCGCGACCTTTGTCTCGAAGGCCCACGACTCGACCATCACCGGCTTTCTGATGAACATCATCCCGACGACGATCTTCAGCCCGTTCGTGGGTGGGGATATTCTTCAGGTGCTGTTTGTGGCCGTGCTGTTCGGTATTTCGCTGGCGATGGTGGGCGAGCGCGGCAAGCCGATCCTGAACTTCATGACGGCGCTGGCCCAGCCGATCTTCAAGCTGGTCGCCATCCTGATGAAGGCGGCGCCAATTGGCGCGTTCGGCGCGATGGCTTTCACCATTGGCAAATACGGCATCAAGTCGGTCGTGAACCTGGCGATGCTGGTGGGCACGTTTTACGCGACGTCGGTGCTGTTCGTCGTGGTGATTCTGGGCTTGGTCGCGCGCTACAACGGCTTTTCGATTTTGAAGCTGGTGCGCTACATCCGCGAAGAATTGCTGCTGGTGCTGGGCACAAGCTCGTCCGAAGCGGCGTTGCCCACCTTGATGCAGAAGATGGAACGCGCCGGGTGTTCGAAGTCGGTGGTTGGCCTGGTGGTGCCCACCGGGTACTCGTTCAACCTGGACGGCACCAACATCTACATGACGATGGCCGCGTTGTTCATTGCGCAGGCGTGTGACATTCCCTTGTCCTTGGGCGACCAGATCCTGCTGCTGGCGGTTGCGATGCTCAGCTCCAAGGGCGCGGCCGGCGTCACGGGCGCGGGCTTCATCACCCTGGCGGCGACCTTGTCGGTTGTGCCGTCCGTGCCGATCGCAGGGATGACGCTGATTCTGGGCGTGGACCGGTTCATGTCGGAATGCCGCGCGCTGACGAACCTGGTCGGCAACGCCACCGCCGCTGTCGTGGTCGCGCGCTGGGAAGGCGAATTGGACCAAGAGCAGTTGCACGCCGCGCTGGACGGCCAGGTGCCGCCCGCTGCGGCGGTCAACGAAGCGCAGCCAACGCTTAGCCATACTGCCTAACGCGCCGTATCCGTTCTTGCAATGAAAAATCCCCCGAGGTCCGGAAGACCTCGGGGGTTTTTTCATTTCAAAGGCAACGCGTTCAGGGCGTCTGGATACCCGCTGCGCGAAGCAGGTTAGCCGTTTCGAATAGTGGCAAACCCATCACACCGGTGTAGCTGCCGGAGATATGCGAGATGAAGGTACCGGCCAAGCCCTGAATGCCATAGGCGCCGGCCTTGCCGAAGGGTTCGCCGCTGTCGCAGTAACGGGCAATCTCGCCGTCGTGAAGATCGCGCATACGGACTTCGGTAATGGAGACGGCTTCCAGCAGCTGCTCGCCCGTCCACACGGCGACGGCGGTATGGACTTCGTGTGCCGCGCCGGACAAGGCCCGCAGGATGCGGATGGCGTCATCGCGGTCGGCCGGTTTGCCCAGCACCTTGCCGTTAAGAATCACCGTGGTGTCCGCGGCCAGCAAGGGCAGGGGCGGCAAGCCTTGGGCGTGCATCCAATCGCGGCCGCGCAGGGCTTTGTCGCGGGCAGTGCGCTGCACATAATCGGCGGCGCTTTCGCCCGGATGCTGGGGTTCGTCTTCGCCGGGCGGGGCGGGAACGCGCAAGACCTCGTGCGCCAAGCCTATCTGAGTCAGCAATTCACGCCGCCGCGGGCTGGCCGAGGCAAGGTAAAGACGGGCTGGGGTGGGGGTGTCGGCGGAGTGGGGCATGCGTCAGCGAAGTGGGCGCCGGCCCGGCTAGCGGTCAGGCGCGGTGATAGGGGTGATTGGTCATGATGGCCCAGGCGCGATAGAGCTGTTCGGCCAGCACCACGCGCACCATGGGATGCGGCAGCGTCAGCGACGACAGCCGAAGCTGACCGCTGCACGAGGCTTTCAGGTCGGCATCCAGGCCGTCTGGCCCGCCGACGAGAAAAGCCACGTCTTGCCCGCCAGCCCGCCACTGTTCCAGCTTTTGCGACAGAGCCATGGTGGTGAGGTCGCGCCCGCGCTCGTCCAGCGCCAGGCGCAGCGCACCGGCCGGCAAAGCGGCTTCGATGCGCTTGGCTTCCGCCGCCATCATCTGCGCGGGCGTCTTGCCGGTGGTGCGGGGTTCAGGCTTGATCTCGCGCAGTTCCAGCGCGCAATCGGCGGGCAGGCGCTTGGCGTAATCGGCCCAGGCAGTCTCTACCCAGTCCGGCATCCGAGTGCCTACGGCCGCAACGATCAATTTCACGGCAAAGACTCAGTGGTCGACGTCGTCGTAGTTGCTGTCGGTCGGGATCGGCGCAACGCGCGTCGATTCCGGCAGCAGCTTCACGCGCACCGGCTTGCCGCCCCAGATTTCTTCCAGGTTGTAGTACTGGCGGATGGCCGGTTGCATGATGTGCACGACCATGTCGCCCAAGTCGACGACGACCCATTCACCGGTGTCTTCGCCTTCGATCGTGATGCCCGAGAGATCGAGCGAGCGGCCGCGATCAGCCACGCTGGAAGCGAGCGCGCGGGTTTGGCGGTTGGAGGTGGCGCTGGCAATCACGACGCGATCAAACAGACTCGTCAGATGCGTGGTGTTGTAGACCTTGATGTCTTGCGCCTTGACGTCTTCGAGGGCATCGATGACGGCGCGTTGGAGTTTCGTTATATCCATAGCTGCAAATATAACCCGCGGACGGACGGCGGATGCCGGCTCCGTGACGCTTTCAGCGCCCGGCGGGTGAGGTTTATCGGTAAAGTTGGTGCGCCGCAATATAGGCGGCGACCGACGGGGCCAGCAGGCCTTCAGTGGATTCGCCCGCGGCCAGACGCCGGCGGATGTCGGAAGCGGAAACCGCCATGGGTGAAAACGGCAGCTCTTCCAGCTGGCGGCCCTGTTCTTGCAGGCAGGCGGCCAATTCGGCCGGCGGCGTCAACGGGGTGCCAGGGCGGGTGGCCACGGCCAGATCCACCAAGCTGGCGATGTCGCGCCAGTGGCGCCACGTGCAGAAATTGGCTAATTGGTCAGCGCCCAGCAGCCAGACATAGCGCGCGTCCTGGGGCAGGGCGCGCAGCGTGTCGATGGTGTAAGTTGCGCCACCGCGTTCGATTTCGATGGGGTTGACGCTTAAACCGTCGTGGCCGGCGATGGCCAGTTCCAGCATGTCGCAGCGTTCATCGCCCGTGGCGTGCAAGGCCGCGCGCTGCCACGGGTTGGCGGCGGGGATCAGTTCCACGCCGGTGAGCCGCAGCGTGTCCAAAGCGTTCTGCGCCAGCGCGATGTGGGCGATGTGGACGGGGTCGAAACTGCCGCCCAAGAGACCGATGCGCTTCAAACCCAATCCCGTGGCGTCAGATAGGCGGCGAGCTCGGCCTCGGGCGTGCCCGCCTCTGGCTGCCAGTCGTAACGCCATTGCGCCAGCGGCGGCATCGACAGCAGGATCGATTCCGTCCGGCCGCCGGATTGCAGGCCGAACAGCGTGCCGCGGTCGAAGACCAGATTGAACTCGACGTAGCGGCCCCGGCGGTAAGCCTGGAAATCGCGCTCGCGTTCCGAATACGGCAACGTGCGGCGGCGTTCGACGATGGGCAGGTAGCTGTCCAGGAACGCATCGCCAACTGAACGGGTCAAGGCGAACGAGGCATCGAAGCCCGGGGCGTTCAGGTCGTCAAAGAAAATGCCGCCGATGCCCCGCGTTTCGTTGCGGTGCTTCAGAAAGAAGTATTCATCGCACCAGCGTTTGTAGCGCGGGTAGTAGTCGGGGCCGTGGCTGGCCAACGCGTCGCGGCATACCGTATGGAAGTGCCGGGCGTCTTCTTCGAAAGGATAGTAGGGCGTCAGGTCGATGCCGCCGCCGAACCAGAAGACGTCGGATTCGTCGTGGCCCGGGCGGGCTGCGGCGACGAACATGCGCACGTTCATGTGCGTGGTCGGCACATAGGGGTTGCGCGGATGCAGCACCATGGAAACGCCCATGGCTTCCCAACTGCGTCCAGCAAGCTCGGGCCGGTGGGCGCTGGCCGACGGGGGCAGTTTCGTGCCCTTGACGTGGCTGAACAGCACACCCGCCCGTTCGAACAGCTTGCCGCCTTCCAGCAGGCGCGACAAACCGCCGCCGCCTTCGGGCCGCACCCATTCATCGGCGCGGAAGGCGCCGCCTTCTGCGTCTTCCAAAGCCGCGACGATGCGGGCTTGCAAGCCGGTGAGATAGTCGCGGACAGTCGTGACGGGCAAGGCGTTCATCAGCGCTTTCCGGTTACGCGTTGGACTTGGGTTTTTGCTGCGACGGCTTCAGCGCGCGCCAACCGATGTCGCTGCGGTACTGGCGGCCATCGAAGTGGATGCCGTCGATGGCTTCGTACACGCGGTCGCGGGCCATCTTGACCGAGTCGCCCAATGCCGTCACGCACAGCACGCGGCCGCCGGTGGTCTTCGTGTCTTCGCCGACCAATTCCGTGGCGGCGTGGAAGACCATGCAGTCTTCGGCGTCGGCGGGCAGGCCGCGGATGACGTCGCCGGTGCGCGGCGTGTTCGGGTAGTTGTGCGAGGCCAGCACGACGCCCAGCGCGGTGCGGCGGTCCCAGACGATGTCGGCCTGGTTCAGCGTGCCGTCCACGGCGTGTTCAAGCGCGTCCAGCAGGTCGCTCTTGACGCGCATCATGATCGGCTGCGTTTCCGGATCGCCCATGCGGCAATTGAATTCCAGCGTCTTGATTTCGCGGTCGGGATCATCGCCCGGGGCGATCATCAGGCCAGCGTACAGGAAGCCGGTGTAGGGGATGCCGTCGCGCGTCATACCCTGCACCGTCGGCAGGATGATTTCGCGCATGATGCGGTGGTGCAGTTCCGGCGTGACGATCGGCGCGGGCGAATACGCGCCCATGCCGCCCGTGTTGGGACCCTGGTCGCCGTCTTGCAGACGCTTGTGGTCTTGGCTGGTGGCCAGGGCCAGCACGTTGCGGCCGTCGCACATGACGATGAAGCTGGCTTCTTCGCCGACCAGGCATTCTTCGATGACGACGCGCGCACCGGCGGCGCCCATCGAGCCGTCGCCCAGCATCGCGTCGACGGCGGCGTGCGCCTCTTCGAGCGTAGCGGCTACGACGACGCCCTTGCCGGCAGCCAGGCCGTCGGCCTTGATGACGATGGGGGCGCCTTCCTGGTCAATATAGGCGTGGGCCTGGACCGGGTCGGTGAAGGTGGCGTAGCGCGCCGTCGGGATGTTGTGCCGGACCATGAAGGCCTTGGCGTAGTCCTTCGAGCTTTCCAGCTGCGCGGCGGCCTTGGTGGGGCCGAAGATCTTCAGGCCACGGGCGCGGAACACGTCCACGACGCCCGAGGCCAGCGGGGCTTCCGGGCCAACGACCGTCAGCGCGATGCCTTCGCGCTGGACGAAATCGGCCAATTCCTCGGCATTGGTGAGCGGGATGTTTTCCATCTGCTCGGCCCGTTGCGTGCCGCCATTACCCGGGGCGACGTACACCTTGTGTACGCGCGGGGAGCGGGCGAGCCGCCAGGCGAGGGCATGTTCGCGGCCGCCCGAGCCAATTACCAGGAGTTTCATGTTGCGTGATTCTGAAGGTTGCCACTCTAGCCCGTGGAGAAGGCAACGGACCCGAGACATTCCGGGTCCGAATATCACCCTGGCAAGACGGCGGATGCCGCCCGGCCAGGACGGTGGGATTTACTGCGCTTCGTCGAAAATGACAGTGGTATAGACTTCCTGCACGTCGTCCAGGCCTTCCAGGGCGTCGAGCAGTTTCTGCATCTTGATGGCGTCTTCGCCGGCCAGCTCGGTTTCGTTCAGGGCCTTCATGACGATGCCATCCACTTCGGCCTTCAGGCCAGCGTCGTCGAACGCCTTGCGAACCGCGGCGTAATCGGCCGGCGCGCAAACGACTTCGATCACGCCTTCGTCGTCAGTCGTGACGTCTTCGGCGCCCGCGTCGAGTGCGGCTTCCATGACCTTGTCTTCGGGCGTGCCGGGGGCGAACACGAATTGGCCGCAGTGCTTGAACATGAAGGCCACCGAGCCTTCCTGGCCCAGGTTGCCGCCGTTCTTGGCGAAGGCGTGGCGCACTTCCGCCACGGTGCGGGTGCGATTGTCGGTCATGCAGTCGACAATGACTGCCGCGCCGCCGATGCCGTAGCCTTCGTAGCGGACTTCCTCGTAGGCGTCGCCGTCTGCGCCGCCCGCGCCACGCTGGATGGCGCGCTGGATGTTGTCCTTGGGCATGTTGGCGTCAGTGGCCTTGTCCCAGGCCATGCGCAAGCGCGGATTGCTGTCCGGGTCGGGGCCGCCGGCGCGCGCCGCCACGGTAATTTCACGAATGATCTTGGTCCAGAGCTTTCCGCGCTTGGCGTCTTGACGCCCTTTGCGGTGCTGAATATTGGCCCATTTGCTGTGTCCGGCCATGGCTTCCCAGGATAAATTGTCTGCAAAAAAGGCATTTTACCGTGACGGCGGCCTGCGCGCCCGGCGCTGTCTTGCCTGTGTCCTTATTGCCACGCGCACAAGGCGCGCGGCAAGCTCTACACTTGGGCATCTTTTTGATCCCTGGTCCGGAGTGCTGCACATGCCCAACCCCATCGTCATCGCCAAGAACGCGCAGACCGAGTTGGCGCTGCTGCCTGCGCTGGCCAACCGCCACGGATGCATCACCGGCGCCACGGGCACCGGCAAAACCGTCACGCTGCAAGTGCTGGCGGAGTCTTTTTCCCGGATCGGCACGCCGGTATTCATGGCCGACGTCAAAGGCGACCTGACCGGCATTTCCCAGGCGGGGGCGGCCAGCCCCAAGCTGAGCGAGCGGTTAAAGAGCCTGGGCCTGTCGGAACCGGTCTGGGGCGCCAGCCCCGTCACCCTGTGGGACGTGTTCGGCGAGCAGGGCTTGCCCGTGCGCGCCACCATTACGGATATGGGGCCGCTGTTGCTGTCCCGCATCCTGGAATTGAATGACACGCAGGAAGGCGTACTGACGCTGGTATTCAAGGTGGCCGACGATGAAGGCCAACTGCTGCTGGATTTGAAAGACCTGCGCGCCATGCTTCAGAACGTGGCGGATCGCTCGGCCGAACTCAAAACCCGCTATGGCAACGTGTCGTCCGCCAGCGTCGGCGCCATCCAGCGCGGCTTGTTGGCGCTGGAGTCCCAAGGCGCGGAAAAATTCTTCGGCGAACCGATGCTGGACGTGGCCGACCTGATGCGCACGGACGCCCAGGGCCGGGGCATGGTCAACGTACTGGCTGCCGACAAGCTGATGCAGGCCCCGCGCCTGTACGCCATCTTTCTGCTCTGGCTGCTGGCTGATCTGTATGAAAAGCTGCCGGAAGTGGGCGACATGGATCAGCCCAAGCTGGTCTTTTTCTTCGACGAAGCCCATCTGCTGTTCAACGACGCCCCGGCGGCGCTGCTGACAAAGATCGAGCAGGTCGTGCGCCTGGTGCGTTCCAAGGGCGTGGGCGTTTACTTCGTCACGCAGAATCCGCTTGATATTCCCGATACCGTGCTGGGCCAGTTGGGCAACCGCGTCCAGCACGCCTTGCGGGCCTTTACGCCGCGCGACCAGAAGGCCGTGAAAACGGCCGCCCAGACGATGCGCCCCAATCCGGGGCTGGATATCGAAGCCGCCATCACCGAACTGGGTGTGGGCGAGGCGCTGGTATCCCTGCTGGACGCCAAGGGCCGCCCGATGCCGACCGAACGCGCGTACATCGTGCCGCCCGCCAGCCGGATCGGCCCGGCCACCGATGCGGAACGCCAGGTCTTGCGCCAGGGCAGCCCGATGGCCGCGAAGTACGAAAAAGCCATTGACCGCGATTCGGCCTATGAAGTCCTGGCCGGGCGCGCTGCGGTGCCGGTGGGGCAGCCGGGCGCCAAGGCGCCGGCGCAGCCCGGTGGCGCTCCGGCGCCCGCCGAGGAGTCCGGCGGCGGCCTGATGGACAGCCTGAACGACGTCCTGTTCGGCTCGACCGGGCCACGAGGCGGCAAGCGCGACGGCGTGGTGCAGACCATGGCCAAGAGCACCGTCCGCTCGATTGCGCGGGAGCTCACGCGCGGCTTGCTGGGTTCATTGCTGGGGTCGAAGGGCCGCCGCTGAACGTCCCGCGTAATCGTCAGCAGAATAAGCCCCGTCGATTTGTAACGGGGGTGTTGCGCTGCGGCGGTTTATGCCTATGATTCTGGGCGTTCTATCAAAGGAAAATTAAGGAAACGTGGTGGCTAAGAAACACAAGATAGCGGTGATTCCAGGAGACGGTATTGGCAAAGAGGTCGTGCCGGAAGGGTTGAAGGTGCTAGATGCCGTGGCGACGCGCTTCGGCATCGAATTCCAGTGGGATCATTTCGATTGGAGCTGCGACTATTACGCCCAGCACGGCAAGATGATGCCGGACGACTGGAAGGCGCAGATCGGTCAGCATGAGGCGATTTTCTTCGGTTCGATCGGCTGGCCCGCCACGGTGCCGGATCACGAAGCGCTGTGGGGTTCGCTGTTCAAATTCCGTCGCGAATTTGACCAATACATCAATTTGCGGCCAGTGCGCCTGATGCCCGGCGTACCGTCGCCGCTCGCAGACCGCAAGCCGGGCGACATTGATTTCTTCATTGTCCGCGAAAACACGGAAGGCGAATACTCCAATAGCGGCGGCCGTCTGTTCGAAGGGACGGAGCGCGAAGTCGTCATTCAGGAAAGCGTATTTACGCGGATTGGCGCGGATCGTGTGCTGAAGTTCGCGTTTGAACTGGCCCAGAAGCGCGGCAAGCACCTGACCGCCGCCACCAAATCCAACGGCATTTCCATTTCGATGCCGTGGTGGGACGAGCGCGTGGCCGATATGGCCGGGAACTATCCGGACGTTCGCTGGGACAAATACCACATCGATATCTTGTGCGCGCATTTCGTGCAACATCCTGACTGGTTCGACGTGGTCGTGGCTTCCAACTTGTTCGGCGACATCCTTTCCGATCTGGGCCCGGCCTGCACGGGAACGATTGGCATTGCTCCGTCGGCAAACCTGAACCCCGAGCGCAAGTTCCCGTCGCTGTTCGAACCGGTGCACGGTTCGGCACCGGACATTTATGGCAAGGGCATCGCCAACCCGATCGGGCAGATCTGGAGCGGCGCACTGATGCTTGATTTTCTGGGGTACCCGGAAGCGTCGGCCGCTGTGGTCAAGGCGATCGAAACCGTGTTGGCCGATGGCCCGCGCACCCGGGACATGAAAGGCAACGCGTCGACTGTCGACGTTGGCAACGCGATTGCGTCGCTGATTTCTGCGGGTTAAGCGCATTTAGCGAGTACGGCCAATCTGGCTAGTAGATGGAAAACTCAATCGTTCCTTCTTCCGCCGCCGCCCATGTGGGCGGCGGCCGGGCCGACCGATTCGTACGCAAGCTGTTCCGCCTGCTGCGATCGCGCACGCAACGTCACAACCAGCATCTGTGGCCTTTCGTGCGCATCTGGCGGGACCGGTCCGGGGCGATTTGCGGTTTCCGGGCCTTTGGCCGTTCGCTGCCCATCACCCCGCTGGCGCAAGGGTACGACCCCGCCGATGAAACCGTGCATCTGATCCTGAGCGGCCCTTCGGTCGCCGAGATTCCCTACGATCAGCTGGAAATTGGTGCGGCAATGGGCGTCAATGGCGCCATTGCGCTGGCTCGCAAGTTCGACCTGAAGTTCAAGTATTACTGCATCATCGACCAAAATTTCGTGCGGGATCGCATCGAGCTCGTACGCGAAATCGTCAGCCGCGACCTGACGCTGTACGTGTTCCCCGAAGTGCTGCGCTACATCATGCAAGGCATTCCCCAGGATCAGATCCGCTGCCGCATCTGCGTCATCGAACTGATCTCCGAGCGCGCCTATCAGCGTACTTCCGCGCCCGCCATGCTCAAGCGGATTGCCGCCGCCACGCCTGACGTGCAATTGCTGGACGCCAAGCAAGGCCTGGGTTACAGCTTTGACGCCTCGCTGGGCGTGTTCGACGCCGACACGGTGGCCTATGCCGCGTTGCAGGTGCTGATGTCCAGCGGCGCGCGCCAGGTGTACGTGCATGGACTTGACCTGACCGTGCAGCATGGCCTGCGCTTCTACGACGAAGGCGCGAACCCTCAGACGAGCCGTCTGGCGCGCAAGTTCGCCCACCTGATTGAACCGTCGTTCCGGTTTGCTTCAGCACAATGGCGCGCGCGCGGCTTGTCGGTATTCAATTTGTCGCCCGTCAGCGCCTTGTCGGCTGACATCATCGAACGCATGGATTGGCATGCGCTGCTTAAAGACAGCGTGGCCAATGAAAAGAGCGCCTGACAAGGCGCTCTTTTTTTGAAGCTGCTTGCTGCGCCTTAATGCGCGCCCGCCGCCGCTTCGGCCGCACCGCCCCCCGCGCCCGCCTTCGTTGACCGGGGGCGCGCAAACCATACCAACCCCGTCAGCATCAGGAAGATGATCGCCGAAGCGTAGAACACGTCCACGGCGGACATCGTGAACGCCTGCGCGTTGACCAGCCCGTCCACCATCGTCAGCGCTTGCTGGTGCGACAGGCCCATGCCGTTTTGCAGCGTGTTCATGGTCTGGTCGAACGCCTGCTGGCCAGGCTTGGCGATCTCGGTCAGTTGGGCGTGGTGCATGGTGGCGCGGTTTTCCCACAGTGTGGTCGCGATGGACGTGCCGAACGCGCCTGCGGTCAGCCGCAGGAAGTTCGACAGGCCCGAGGCCGCCGGGATGCGCCAGGGCTCAATGCTGGACAGCGTGATCGATGTCAGCGGCACGAAGAACGCCGCCATGGCCGCGCCCTGGATGATGGTCGGCAGCATCAGCGTGCGCACATCCGTCTGGGTGTTGAAACCCGACCGCATGAAGCAGACCAGCGCGAAGATCAGGAACGCTACCGTCACAATCTGGCGCGGGTCACGCGTGGCCAGCATCTTGCCCACCAGCGGCGTCAGCAAAATCGCCAACAAGCCCACGGGCGCCGTCACCAGGCCGGCGTAGGTGGCGGTGTAGCCCATATTGCTTTGCAGCCATAGGGGCAACAGCACCACGTTTCCGAAGAACACACCGTAGGCCACCGCCAATGTCAGCGCGCCCACCGTGAAGTTACGGATCTTGAACAGGCGCAAGTCCACAACGGGGTGGGCATCGGTCAGTTCCCAGATCAGGAAGAAGACGAAGGCCACAAAAGCCGTGGCGGCCAGCGCAATGATGGTCGGGCTGGCAAACCAGTCCAGCTCTTTGCCCTTGTCCAGCATGATCTGCAGCGCGCCCACCCACACCACCAGCAACACCAGGCCCAGCTTGTCGATGGGCAGCTTGCGGGTCATCGATTCGCGGTTGCCGTAGATGCGCCAGCTGATCCAGGCCGCCAGCAGGCCGACCGGCACGTTGATGTAGAAGATCCACGGCCAGGTGTAGTTGTCGGAAATCCAGCCGCCCAGCAAAGGCCCGGCCACGGGCGCGACCAGTGTGGTCATGGACCAGACCGCCAGCGCCATGCCCGCCTTGGACTTCGGGAAGCTGGCCAGCATCAGCGTCTGTGACAGCGGAATCATCGGGCCGGCCACCGCGCCTTGCAGCACGCGGAAGGCGATCAGCGCTTCCAGTGATGGCGAAAAACCGCACAGCCACGAGGCCAGCACGAACAGCAGGGTCGAGATCAGGAATAGCCGGACCTGCCCGAAGCGCTGCGTCAGCCAGCCGGTCAACGGCACCGTGATGGCGTTGGCGACGGCGAACGACGTGATCACCCAGGTGCCTTGGCTGGAACTGACGCCAAGATCGCCCGAGATGGTGGGAATGGACACGTTCGCGATCGAGGTGTCCAGCACGTTCATGAACACCGCCGTGGACAGGGCGATGGACCCGATGATGCGGGTCGCGCCTTCCAGCGGCGGATAAGTGCCCGGCGGGCGGGCGGGTTCGGCGGGGGGCGCGCCTGCGCCCGCGGGCTGGGCGGTCGTGCTCATGATGCCAGGTTGTCTTCGATGATCTTGTTGATCATGGTGTCGACTTCGCCGTGCGCCGGGTCGAAGGCGCGCGTCGACCATGCCGGCTCATTGCGCACGGCTTGCGTCAGCGGTTCGCCTTCTTGTTGGCCGACGTCGACTTCCACGTCCATCGACAAGCCCACGCGCAGCGGGTGCGACTTCAGGTCTTCGGGGTCCAGCGTGATGCGCACGGGTACGCGCTGCACCACCTTGATCCAGTTGCCGGTGGCGTTCTGCGCGGGCAGCAGGGCGAAGGCGCTGCCGGTGCCGGCGTCCAGGCCGGAGATCTTGCCGTGATAAGTCACCGAGCTGCCGTACAGGTCGGCCACCATCTTCACCGGCTGGCCGATGCGCATCTTGCGCAGCTGGCCTTCCTTGAAGTTGGCTTCCACCCACACCTGATCCAGCGGCACCACCGTCATCAGCGCATTGCCGGGGGCGACGCGCTGACCCACCTGCGCGCTGCGGCGGGCGATGACACCGCTTACCGGCGCGGGCAGTACCGTGCGCGACTGCGCCAGCCACGCGTTGCGCAGGCCGGCTGCGGCTTGCAGCACGTCAGGGTGATTGGCCACCGTCGTGCCTTGCGTCAGCGCCTGGTTGGTCGCCAGCTTGGCGCGCGAAGCGGCCAGGGCGGCCTTGGCTTGTGCCAGGCCAGATTGCGCGGACTTCAAAGCGGCTTCGGCGTGGAGAATTTCTTCACCGCTGACGCCGCCGGATTTCGCCAATTGCTGGCGGCGGCTGACGTCGCTTTGCGCGCGGGTCAGTTCGGCCTGGGCGCGCAGGATGTCGGCGTTGCGCAGGTCGACATCGGCGGCCAGCGCGTCGTTCTGGACGTAATAGGTACGAACCTGACGCACCATCTGCGCCAGTTTGGCCTGGGCCTGTTGCAGCGCGATGTCGGTGTCGGCAGAGTCCAGCCGTATCAGCGGCTGGCCGGCGGTGACGGTTTCGGTGTCGTCTGCTTCGATGGCGACAACGGTGCCCGGCACTTGCGGTGTGATCTGCACGAGGTTGCCGTGCACGTAGGCGTCGTCGGTGCTTTCAAAGTGGGCGCCAAACAAGAGCCACCAGATGCCGTAGGCGATGGCGACCAGAATGAAGACGCCGGTCGCCAGCAGCATCAGGCGTTTGCGGGCGGGGTTGGTGGTGGGGGTGGCAGCGTTCATGACGTCTGAATCCGGGGATCGTTCAATGAATGGAGGTCGTGGCGGGGGCGTAGCCGCCGCCCAGCGCGTTGGCCAGGTTGGCGTCGAGCTGATAAGCGCGGATGCGCAGGTCGGTATCCAGGCGGGCTTGGGTCAGCACGCCGGTTTGCGCGATGAGCACGGTGATGTAGTTGCCCAAGCCGGCCTTGTAGCGGTTGACCGCCAGGTCGTAGGCGGCCTCGATGGCCTCACGCGCCTGGCGCTGTTGGGCGCGTTCCTGGTCCAGCAAACGCAGGCCGTCCAGCGCGTCGGCCACTTGATGCACGGCGTCCAGCACTGCCTGGTTGTAGTCAGACACGGCCAGGTCGGCGTCGGCGCGGCGGCCGGCCAGATTGGCGTTGAGCTCGCCGCCATGGAAGATCGGCAACGTGATGGCCGGGCCGAAACCTGCGGTGCGCGCGGCGGTGCCCAGCAGATTGCCCGTGCCCAAGGCCTGGAAGCCGGCGAACGCGGTCAGGTTCACGTTGGGATAGAACTCGGCCTTGGCGGTGTCGATGGCGCTACGGGCCGCTTCGGCGCGCCAGCGCGAGGCGACGACGTCGGGGCGGTGGCCCAGCAGGTCCAGCGGAATGTCGGTGGGCACCACGCCAGCGGGGGCGGTCAGGTCCACCGCAACCAGCGATTGGCCCCGTTGCGGGCCTGCGCCTGTCAGCGCGGCGACCTGGTTGCGCAATTGCGCCAGCGTCGTCTCGGTCTGGGTCAGTTCCACGCGGCCGGCAGCCAGCGACGATTCCGCCTGCTTCACTTCCACCTGCGTATCCAGGCCGGCGCTGTAACGCCCTTGCGTCAACGACAGCACGTCGGCGCGCTGCGCGATCACGCGCTTGAGCACGTCGCGCTGGGCGAAGGCATTTTGCAGGTTCAGGTAGGCGCGGACGGTGGCGCTGGCCAGCATGTTGCGGGCGGCTTGCGCATCGGCGGTAGCGGCTTCACGTTCGGACACCGCCGATTGCAGGCGCGACCGGTTCTTGCCCCAGAAATCCAGCTCATAGCTGAAATCCAGCGCCAGCCGGTTGTCGCTGACGACGGAGCCGCCCAACGGCGCGGGGTAGATGTAGTCCGAGGAAAGGTGTTCGCGGGTCAACGTGTAATCGGCATCCACGCGCGGCATCAGCGGGGCGCGTGCGGTGCTGACGGCGGCGTTGGCCTTGGCCAGGCGGGCCTGCGCAGCGCTCATGGAAGGGCTGTTGGCCAGCGCTTCGTCCATCAGCGCATTGAGCTGGCTGTCGCCGTAGCGCTGCCACCATTGTGTCTCGGGCCAGGCCGTGTCGTGGCCCGTCAGCCCCAGCTTGGCCGCATCCAGCGCGGCAACGGGCTCGGAGCCGGGCTCCATCAGTGCGCAACCGCTCAGGGCCAGCACCAATACGGTAGAAAGAAGGCGTTTCATCCTGACTGTTTGCTGAAAGTAATTGATTAATCTGTATTTGCCTAGGCAAATATTATGCCAAATAAAACCCCCAGGCACGGGGGGAGGGCAGGCGGGAAGATCGTCGTCAGCGTTCGGGAGCCGAGCCGGAAGCGGAACCGTTGGCGATCATGCGACGCATGAAATGCATCAGCTGGGTGACTTCGTCCGCCGTGAAACCACGCAGATGGTGGTTGAGCGAACGGGCGATATTGGGGGGGATTTCACGCGCCATGGCTTCGCCGAGTTCGGTCAGTTCGATCTTCACGACGCGGCGGTCTTGCTGGCTGCGGTTACGGCGCAGCAGGCCTTTAGCCTCTAACCGATCCAGCGCGCGGGTCATGGCGCCGGTATCCATGTCGTTCAACCGCGCCAGTTCGGCGGGCGTATCGGCGCGGCCCAGATAGACCATGGCCAGGGGGCGCCACTGCATGGCGGTCAGGCCAAGCGGGGCCATTTCCTGGTCCAGCATCCGGGTCAGGGAGTGATAGGCCAGCTTGATCAAATAACCAGCGTTGTCTTCCGCCATGCAGCGGTTATCACTGCGGTAATGGACGGGAGTTTCTGACGACGGCGGGGAAGTTTCGGCATTCATGCGCCGAATTTTACTGCCTAGTCAGTTATTGTCAAGGCTGTGATTTTGCGACGGCTTCCGCGTCGGCGTCGGCCGTTGGGCTCTTGCGCAACCCCGATAAAACGATGGCGGCCACGATCAGCACGGCGCCCGCAATCATGCGCGGCGTGGGCTGCTGGCTGAACAGCATCCAGGCAAAGGCGATGGCGTAGACCGGTTCCAGCGCAATCACCAGCCCGGCGCTGCGCGCGTTCAACTGCGTCAGGCTGGAGACAAACAGGTAGTGCGACAGGCCTGTGCAGAACACGCCCAGCAAGGCCAGCCAGAACCAATCGACCGCCGGCAGGGCGGGCAACTGGCCCACGGCGAACGGCACCATGACCAGCGCCACCACCACGTTCTGCCAGCAGGCGACCTGCATCGGGTCCATGCCCGAGGCCGAGCGGCGGTTGCTCAGCGCCAATAACGCGAAGGTCAGCCCGGAAAGCAGGCCCCAGGCCAGGCCGATAGTGCCCTGGTCCGCGAAGTCAAACGACGGCGTAACCAGCACCAGACCGGCGGTGACCAGACCCAACAACATCCATTCCGCCGCGCGGATGCGCTCGCGGAACAGCAGGCCCTCAAATAGCGTGATGAAGGCCGGGAAGCTGGCAAAGCCCAAGGTAGCGATCGCGATGCCGCCCACTTTGACCGAAATGAAGAAGGTGACCCAGTGCGCCGCGAGCAGCGCACCGGCGATCACCAGCACGAACAGTTGTGCGGGCGTCAGCACGCCCATCAGGGGCTGGCGGCGCAGGCGGGCGAATATCCCCAGCGAAATCACCGCGAAGACGGCCCGGCCCAGCGTGATGACGGCGGCGCTGGCTTGTATCAACTCCCCGAAAACGCCGGTCAGGCCGAACAGCACGGCGGCAATATGTATAGAGGTCAGAGCGCGTTGTCGGGTCATGCGAGGGGGGCGGTGGATGCCAAAAAGCGTAGTTTGAGCGTGCAAATCGGATTGCACTGAATTTAAAATCATCGCATGAATCGTATCGCCAAGCTTTTGCCGCTCTCGCTCCCGTCCGGCCGCGCGGCCGGAATCCTCATGGCGACGCTTGGCGCGGTGCTGTTTTCAGCGAAAGCGATCGTCGTCAAATTCACCTATCGCTACGGCATCGACGCGGTGACGCTCATCGCCTTTCGCATGCTGTTCGCCATGCCGTTCTTCGCCGCGGTGGCCTGGCATCAGTCGCGCCGGGCCGCGCGCGGCGAAATCGTGGTGATGACCAATAAGGAACGCGCCCAGGTCATCGTGCTGGGCCTGCTGGGTTATTACCTGTCGAGCTTCCTGGACTTTCTGGGGCTGCGCTACATCACGGCCAGCCTGGAACGGCTGATCCTGTTCCTGTCGCCGTCGCTTGTCGTGCTGCTGTCCGCGTTCTGGTTCAAGCGCCCGGTTGAACGCCGCCAATGGATGGCCATGGTGCTGTCTTACGCGGGCGTGGTGCTGGTGTTTGCCCACGACCTGTCCTTTGGCGGGGGCGGCGAGGTGCTGTTAGGGTCTTTGTTCGTTTTTGGTTCGGCGGCAAGCTATTCTGTGTACCTGATTTGTTCCGGCGAACTGATCAAGCGGGTGGGGCCGACGCGGTTGGTGGCTTACGCCATGCTCGTGTCGTGCGTGGCCTGCATCATCCAGTTTTTCGTGATTCACCCTCCGTCGATGCTGATCCAGCCGATGGGGGTTTACGGATATTCCGTGATTCACGCCACACTGAATACGGTCGTGCCGGTCTTCATGCTGATGTGGGCGGTGTCGTTGATCGGCGCGCCCACGGCGTCGCTGCTGGGCATGATGGGGCCGGTGTCAGTGCTATTCCTGGCGTCGTGGTTCCTGAACGAGCCCATCACGGTGTGGCAGATGGCGGGAACCGCGCTGGTGTTGACCGGCGTATTCGCATTGATGGGCGGCGGCCCCAAACCCGCACCCGCGCCCACGCGCGAGGCCGGAACGCCGCCGCGGTGACGCCCGATTTTCCCGATGGTTCGCATTAATTTCAATGAAAGGAGGCCAGCATGGCCAGCAATCTCGTCAAGGCAATTCGTATCGAGCAGCACGGTGGTCCCGAAGTCCTGAAGCTGGTCGAGGTGGAAGTTCCGCCGCCCGCCGCCAATGAAGTCACGATCGAGCAGCACGCCGCCGGCCTGAATTTCATCGATATCTATTTCCGCACGGGCTTGTATCCCCATCCGCTGCCGCATGGCCTGGGCTTCGAAGCCGCCGGCGTGGTGACGGCCGTGGGCGCTGACGTCAAACACCTGAAGAAGGGCGACCGCGTCGCCTATGGCCAAAGCCCGATCGGCGCCTACGCCAAGGCGCGCAACGTGCCGGCCCAGCAGGTCGTCAAGGTGCCCAAGGGCATTGGTTTCGACGAAGCCGCCGCGCTGATGTTGAAGGGCCTGACGGTGCAATACCTGTTCCGTCAGACCTATCGCCTGCAAGGCGGCGAAACGATTCTGTTCCATGCGGCCGCAGGCGGCGTGGGCCTGATCGCTTGCCAGTGGGCCAAGGCCCTGGGCGTGAAGCTGATCGGCACCGTCTCCAGCCCCGAAAAGGCCGAACTGGCCCGCGCCAACGGCGCATGGGAAACCATCGACTACTCGCGTGAAAACGTGGCCGAGCGCGTGCTGGAACTGACCGGCGGCAAGAAGGTGCCAGTGGTGTATGACGGCGTGGGCAAGGACACGTGGGAAACCTCGCTGGACTGCATCGAGCCGCGCGGCCTGATGGTCAGCTTCGGCAACGCGTCTGGCCCGGTGGCCGGCGTCAACCTGGCCGTGCTGAACCAGAAGGGCAGCCTGTACGTCACGCGTCCGTCGCTGGGCGTGCACGTGAACACGCTGGAAAAACTGCAAGCGGCTTCCGAAGAAGTGTTTGACCTGGTCCTGAAGAAGAAGATCAAGGTCCGTATCGACCAGCGCTACACGCTGGAACAAGCAGGCGAAGCGCAGACCGCGCTGGCCTCGCGCAAGACCACGGGCGCCACGGTTCTGATGCTGGACTGATCGGCATCGGCGCTTGTTCGCTTGAACCCTGAATCAGGGCCGCAAGCGGACAAGTCCAAGGCCAGGCAATACGCGTCACACGCGGCTTGCCTGGCCTTTTTGTTTTTGCGCCGCCGTGCGCAGAATGACAAATCCCCATGCACGGCCCGACAAGCCAGCGCAAAACGCCGTTGCTATTCTGGCTCCACCCTTTTCGTTGGAGCGTCAGATGTCTTCAGCAAGCGAGTTTGCTCCGGCCGCCGTCACGCCAGACCGTCCCGAACTGGGCGCGATCCGTGAATTCATGTTGATCGACGGCAAGCCGGTGCATGACGGGCAGGGCAAGCCCATTCCCGTTTATGACCCGGCCACGGGCCAGGTCATTGCGCATCAGCCCGATGCCGGGCCCGCGCAAGTGGATCTGGCGGTGCAGGCCGCGCGCCGCGCTTTCGCATCGGGGCCGTGGCGCGAGATGTTGCCCGCGGGGCGCGAGCGTCTGTTGCTGAAACTGGCGGATCTGCTCGAACAGCACGGCACCGAATTGGCGCGGCTGGAAACGCTGAACAACGGCAAGCTGCTGGGCATTGCGCAGGGACTGGAAGTGGGGGCGGGCGCGCAATGGCTGCGCTACATGGCCGGTTGGGCCACCAAGATCACGGGCGACACGCTGTCGCTATCGATTCCGTTTCCGCCGGGCGTTCAGTACAGCGCCTACACGCTGGCGCAGCCCGTGGGCGTGGTCGCCGCCATCATCCCCTGGAATTTCCCGCTGTTGATGGCGGTATGGAAGATTGCCCCCGCGTTGGCGGCTGGATGCACCGTCGTGCTCAAGCCCGCAGAAGAAACCCCGCTGACCGCCTTGCGGCTGGCCGAGCTCGTGCTGGAAGCCGGCTTTCCACCCGGCGTCGTCAACGTGATTACCGGGCGGGGTGAAACTGCCGGCGCGGCTCTGGTGGCGCACCCGGGCATCGACAAAATCGCCTTCACCGGGTCCACCGAAGTCGGCAAGCTGATCGGCCGGGCCGCCATGGATGACATGAAACGCGTGTCGCTGGAACTAGGCGGCAAGTCTCCAGTGATTGTGCTGGACGATTGCGATGTGGATCGTGCCGTGCAGGGCGCCGCCGCCGCCATCTTCTTCAACCAGGGGCAAGTGTGTACGGCGGGCTCGCGCCTGTATGTGCAGCAGGGCCTGTACGCCAAGGTCGTGCAGGGGCTGGCCGACATGGCCGCCAGCATGACGCTGGGTTCCGGCTTTGACGCGGCCACGCAGATCGGCCCGCTGATTTCGGCGCGGCATCAGCAGCGCGTCATGGACTACATCAGCATTGGCCGCGCGGAAGGCGGCCGGGTGCTGGCGGGGGGCGCGGCGGGCGACGGCAGCGGGTATTTCGTGCGGCCCACCGTGTTTGCCGATGTGCCGCAAGGGGCGCGCATCACCCAAGAAGAAATCTTCGGTCCCGTCGTCGTGGCGCAACCGTTCGACACCCTTGACGACGCCGTGCGGCTGGCCAACGACAGCGCATTCGGCCTGGGCGCCAGCCTCTGGAGCAATGACCTGACCCGCGTGCAACGCCTGATTCCGCGCATTGACGCAGGCACCGTCTGGGTCAACACCCACAACATGCTCGACCCCAACCTGCCGTTCGGCGGGTTCAAGCAATCCGGCATCGGCCGCGAACATGGCCGCGCCGTGCTGGAGATGTACCTCGAGAAGAAGTCCGTTTGCATCGCGTACTAGCACGGCGATAAGCGCCGACCAAGCCGGGGCATACCGGCGGCGGCGCCCTCGCAAGACCAAGGGGAATGGGATGGCAGGCAACACTCGTGGCCTCGTACGTATACGCGCAAGCGCAGCGCTGGTGCTGGCTTGGGCGGGTACGTCGCAGCCGGCGTGGGCGGGCGACCCCAGCGCGCGCGACTGGATTCCGGCGCCGGTGGGCACCAACATCGTGGCGGGCTATCTGGCCGGGCTGCGCTCGTCGGGGCTGTACTCGGAAGGCAAGCGCGTTGACGGCGCGTCCGTAGATGTGAATGCGCTGGTCTACCGCCAGATGCACTATCGCGACTTCTACGGCAAGACGGTGCAGCTGGAATTCATCGTGCCGATGTACCGGACCTCGTTGGACGTGCCCGGCGTGCCTGGCGACCACCAAACCGGTATTGGCGACGTGACGCTGGGCTCGGCGATCTGGCTCTACAACAACGAACAAACCAAAACCTGGTTCGCCTGGGAGCCTTTCATCGTGGCGCCTGTTGGGCGCTATGACGGCTCGCGTCCCGACGTGTCGCCGGGCAAGAACCGCTGGTCCACCATCCAGGATTTTTCGTTCGTCCAGGGCGTGGGCGAATCCACGTTCCTGGAAGCGATTGCCGAAGTTGAAATCTACGGGCGCAACACGGACTGGTACGGCCAGACCTTGAAGAAAGACCCATCGTTCCGCTTCTTCGCGTTGGCCTCCACCAACCTGACGCCGGACACCTACACGGGCATCCGCTATCGGTACGAAACGGGCGGGCGCGAAACGTCATCGGGGGAAACGGTGACGACACGGGCGCGCAATCATCAACTGGCGCTTGAGCTGACGCATCAGATCAACGACGCCAACCAGATTCAGATGCAGTACATCCACGACCTGAAGGTCGAAAACGGGCCTCGGATGCGTGGCGTGCAATTGCGCTACGTCTACGCGTTCTAGGGAGTCGGATCATGAGATCAGGAGAATATCGATGATTGCGCTTCGAGCCACATCACGCGCATTGCGGGCGGGACGCTGGGCATTGTGCGCCGCCTTGGCAAGCGCCACGGGCCTTGCCTGGGCGGACTTGCCCATAGAAGAACTCAAGGGGGGCACCCGCTTGCCGCCCGCAACACCGCATCGGCTGTACGTGATGGACACGTCGTTCAACCATATGGTCGACAGCCGCGTCAACCTCTATGACGGCGACTCCGGCAAATACCTGGGGATGATTCCGACATCGTTCAACGGCCACATGACGGTGTCCGCCGATGGCCGCGACATCTACGTCATGACGACCTATTACGAACGCTTGAACCGCGGCAAGCGTACCGACCTTATCGAAGCCTGGGACGCCGAGACGCTGACGCCCAAATACGAGGTGCCCATTCCGAAAAAGCGTGCGCAAGCCTTGAACTACCGCAACTACCTGCGCCAAAGCACGGATGGCGGTTTGCTCTTTGTGCAGAACGCCACGCCCGCCACTTCGGTAACCGTGGTGGACTTGAAGACGCGCCAGTTCGCCGACGAAGTGACGGCGGCCGCGGGCTGCTGGAGCATCATCCCGCTGCCCTCGCGACCGCGCAGCTTCGCCACCATCTGCGGCGATGGCGCGCTGCTCACCATTGATCTGGATGCGGCTGGCAAGCCTTCCGGCCAGCAACGCAGCAAGCCGATGTTTGAGCTGGAAAAGGACCCGGTCTTCATACACACCGAGAACGTGGGCGACACCTTCTACTTTGTGTCCTACAACGGCAACGTCTACAGCGCGGATTTCAGCGGCAAGGAAGTCAGCTTCGGCACGCCGTGGTCACTGCTGGACGCCTCGGGCAAAGACCGCGGCTGGCGGCCTGGCGGCTACAGCCTGCTGGCCATCAACCAGGCGTCCAAGCGGATGTATGTGGCCATGCATCCGAATGGCGCGGAAGGCTCGCACAAGACGCCCGCCGCCGAAATCTGGGTCTATGACCTGGCCACGCACAAGCGGGTGGCGCGCGTGCCGGGCAAGGGCGCGTTGTCGATGTCGGTCTCGCAGGACGACAAGCCCCGCCTGTTCACGATTGATGGCGGCAACGTCAGCATCTTTGACGCCTCGCCTGTCGCACCGGTGTTTCAGCGCACGATCCAGGCGGCAGGCGAAACGGCGTTGCAGGTTGAGCCGCAACCACTGGGAGGCCCGCGATGAACGATCCCGTGCTGTTCTATGGCGCTAGTGCCGCGCTGTCCTGCGTGCTGTTGTTGGGCGCGCTGGAAAAAGTGAAGGACATGGCGGCGTTTTCTGCTGCCGTGTTGGCGTACGGCATTTTGCCTTCTGGCGTAAGCAGCGCGTTCGCGCGTGTTTACGTGCTGGCCGAAATTGCCGCAGGCGTGTTGTTGCTGATGCCCGGCTGGCAGGCAGCGGGCGCGGCGCTGGCATTGGGGGTGCTGGCCATGGCGACGGCTGGCGTGGTCTACAACCTGGCGCGCGGGCATCGTGATATCGACTGCGGCTGCGGCGGCCCCGCCAGCCCAGCGGCGGGCGCCACGCGCACCGGCCTGTCGTGGTGGCTGGTGCTGCGCAACGGCGCGCTGGCGTTGTGGACATTGCCGGCGCTAAGTGTGTTCGCCGGGCAGGCGCGCGCTCTGCAATGGGCGGACGCCGCCGCCGTCTTCGGCCTGACGACCACCGCGGTGGCCTTGTACTTCACCGCCAATCACCTGTTGGCCTCGCATCTCAAGCTGCGCAACCTTTGAAGGAGTTTCATATGGATGCCTTGATCATTTCCAACGTTCTGCTGTGGGGCGTGGTGCTGTGCCTGGTGCTGGTCATCCTTGCGCTGTCCCGCCAGATTGGCGTGCTGTACGAACGCGTGGCGCCGATGGGGGCGCTGACGATGGACAAGGGCCCGGCGGTGGGGGACGCCGCGCCGCATTTCGAACTGCCTGATCTGCTGGGCCGCCGCATCACGATTGGCGAACGCGGCCAGCACAGCCAACTGCTGTTCTTTCTGTCGCCCACGTGCCCCGTATGCAAGAAGCTGCTGCCCATCCTGAAGTCGGTGGCCAGCACGGAAAGCGCGTGGTTGCGCATCGTGTTGGCCAGCGACGGCGAAATGCCCGAACACCTGGCGTTCTACAAGCAGGCGGGGCTGGAGCGCTTTCCGTATCTGCTGTCGGCGGAACTGGGCATGAAGTTCCAGATCAGCAAGCTGCCTTACGCTGTGCTGATGGACGAAACCGGCACCTTGCGCGCCAAGGGGCTGATCAATTCCCGCGAGCAGCTGGAAAGCCTGTTCACGGCCAAGGAGCTGGGCGTGGCGTCGGTGCAGGATTTTCTGGCCGGCGGCATGGACGAGACCCGAGTGTCCCGCAAGGAGAGCGGCAATGCATTGGCTGGATAAACTTGGCGAGCGCGCTACGCGTTCCGTCGCGCATGCAACGTCCCGGCGCAGCGTGCTGAACCGCATCGGCAAGTTGCTGGTCGGCACAGCTTTTCTGATGCCGGTGCTGCCGGTTGCGCGTTCGGCGCCCGCAGCGGGCAAGAAGCCGCAGATGGACGATACGGCGTGCGATTACTGGCGCTATTGCGCGGTGGATGGCTTCCTGTGTTCCTGCTGCGGCGGCAGCATGACGTCGTGCCCGCCCGGCACATCGCCGTCCGCCGTGTCGTGGGTGGGCACTTGCCACAACCCGCTGGACGGCAAGGACTACCTCATCAGCTATAACGATTGCTGCGGCAAAGCGGCGTGCGGCAAATGCATGTGCGCATCGGCCGAGCGCGAACGTCCGGGCTATCAGATGTTCCTGCATAACGACATCAACTGGTGCATGTCGAACGAGTCGTCGATCTTCCACTGCACGACGTCTGTCATCGTGGGGCTGGCCAAGCCGCAATCGCAACCGAAGGCAGCGCCGAAACCATGAGGTCTGGGGCAAGACGGCAAGCAACGGGATGGCGGTGGCTGTGCGCCGCCGCTATCCTGCTTGGTGTCACGCAGGCGATAGCGGCGGAGGGGGCGTCCGCTGTCGCTGCCGACGCTGCTCGCTTGCAGCAGACCGCACCCGCGGTCGCGGCTGACGCTGAGCGCTTGCCGCAGACTGCACCCGCAGTCGCGCCCGACGCTGCCCATTTGCGGCAGACAGCGCGGCCCGACTACGTGCTGCAATGCGCCGGCTGTCATCGCTTGGATGGCCGAGGCAGCAACCCGCATGGCATTCCAGATTTCCGCCAGTCTGTCGGCGCATTTGTCCATCTGCCCGAAGGCCGCGAATACCTGATCCGCGTGCCGGGCGCGGCGCATTCCCAATTAAGCAATGCAGAATTGGCTGCGGTACTGAACTGGGTGCTGACTGAATTCAGCGCCGCGCAGTTGCCCGCTGATTTCGCGCCGTATTCAGAGGCCGAGGTCGCGGCGGCACGGCCCAACCGCTACGACGATGTCGTGCCCGTGCGCCACGCCTTAGCCCGGCGGCTCACGTCGATGGGGTTCACGTTGTCTGATTATTATTACGGTAGTGACAGAAAGCCGTAGGGCTGACAGAGGGCGACGGGCGCTTACGGCCACTACTTAGGGGTTGTCACCGATACTCGCTCGGGAAGTGCGGTGCTAGAAAGAGGCAGCATCCAAGAGGCAGCATCCCATTCAACGCTGTAGCTGTGCCGCAGGACTGCCTGTCCATGGCACAAAGGCACGCCGTTTCGAGACGCCGGAGTCGCCATGTCATCATCCGTTTTGCACAGCGCGCCCAGGCACTTCCTGGACTGCGCCAGCTGGCAGGAAAGCATCAGCAACACCTTCGTGCCCCTGGAGGTGTCCGCCGTGTTCCCCACGCGCTTTCGCAATAGCGTGGCGGTGGATTCGCTGGGGTGGCTGCACGTCAGCGAATTGCGCAGCAGCGCGCAACGCGTACGCCGCAGCAAGCTGCTGGCTGACCGCGCCGAGGAAGCCGGCTACAAAGTCACGCTGCAATTGGCGGGCCGTAGCGAGATTCGCCAGTCCAATCGCTCGGCGCTGCTGATGCCGGGGGAATGGGGCATCTACGACACCACGCGCCCCTACGAAGTGGATGTGGACGATGGCGCGCATTTTCTGGTGATGCAGGTGCCGGGCAAGCATACCGAGACCTGGCAGCCGCACATGCAGAATGCGGTCGCGCGGCGCTTCAGCTCGCAACAGGGCTGCGGCCGCATGGCGATGGATCTGCTGCGTGTGGCGCTGAGCGAACACGCCCATTTGTCCGAGAGCGCGGCGCGCGATGCGGCCAATGCGGTATTGCAGATGATGGGGCTGGATATCCGCGAACGGGCGGGCGAGCAGGCCGAGCAGGATCAGGCTGGCGTGAAGCAGGCGCAGCTGCGCCGCGTTCAGCAGCACATCCTTGAAAACCTGCATGACCCGGCGTTGTCGCCTGCGTCTGCGGCGGCGGCGTTCAGGATGTCGCGGCGCTATCTGTACAACCTGTTTGCGCTGGCATCCACGACGCCCGCCGATTTCATTCTTAGCGCGCGGTTGGAACGCAGCAAAGATGTCTTGTGTGATGCGGCGCAAGGGGCGCGGCAAATCGGCGATATCGCCTACCGCTTTGGCTTTTCAGACGCCGCGCGATTCAGCCATGCGTTCCGCAAGCGTTTCGGGGCGTCGCCGTCTGAGTATCGGCGCCAGGGGCGCTAAGTGAAGCCCCAGGTTTAGCCCTGGGTATAGCCCCGGCCGGGGAGGCTCGGGGCGTTGAACCGCGCTGGAATCAGAGCAGTTCTTCGTTGATCAGATCTTCCTTGCCGTAGAACTTCACACCGATGTGGATGCGGTCGCGGCCTTGCGAGCGGCGGTGGCGGTTGGTGTCGCGCAGGGAATAGACGCAGCCGCAATATTCCTGCTGGTAGAAGTTTTCGCGCTTGCTGATTTCGATCATGCGGGCGGAGCCGCCGCCTTTGCGCCAGTTGTACGTCCAATAGACCAGGTCGTCATAGCGGGCGGCAGCGCGTTCGCCGCAGCCGTTGATCTGGTTCATGTCTTTCCAGCGTGAAATGCCGAGCGAGCTGGTGATGGTGTCAAAGCCATGTTCGTGTGCGTACAGCGCGGTGCGCTCAAAGCGCATGTCGAAGCAGGCCGTGCAGCGTTCGCCACGTTCGGGGGCGTCTTCCATGCCCTTGACGCGGTCGAACCAGTTGTCCATGTCGTAATCGGCATCAATGAATTCAATGCCGTGCTGTTCGGCGAAGCGGATGTTCTCCTGCTTGCGGATTTCGTACTCTTTAACCGGATGAATGTTCGGGTTGTAGAAGTAGATTGCGTAGTCGATGCCGGAGGCCGTCATGGCTTCCATGACTTCGCCGGAACAGGGCGCGCAGCACGAGTGCATGAGCACCTTGCTGCGGCCAGCGGGAAGGTCAAGCTTGGGGCGGACGAGTTCAGACATGGCTTGCAAGCAAAAAGGCGGAAAACTCCTTATTTTACCGCGAGTTGCCGTCAGCCGGGCGCGCGGCCCATCACGGTGTCCCAGAGTTCGCTGACGGCCTGGCGTTCCGCCACCAATTCATCCGGCCCGACCCGCGCTTTCTCAACGCCCTGCATGCGCAGCTGATGCTGGACGCGGCGCAAGACGCGATACGCGTCGGCGGCGCGTGTCGCCAGTTCGGGGGCGATCAGCCCGGCCTCGCTGGCCAGCCGCAGCAGCGTGATGTTGCCCAGGTTGCGCACCAGCACGGAATGCGTCCCGGCATAGCAAAGCACTAGGTACTGCGTCACGAATTCCACATCGACCATGCCGCCCCGGTCGTGCTTCAGGTCGAATTGCTTGCTGGTATTGGGATGGCCGGCGTTGATCTTTTCGCGCATGGCCAGCACTTCTTCGCGCAGCGCGGCGGGGTCGCGCGGCTGCACCAGGATGGCCTCACGGATCTGTTCAAAGCGGGCGCCTACGTCGGCGTCTCCGGCGGCAAAGCGCGCGCGCGTCAATGCTTGATGTTCCCAGGCCCAGGCATGCTTGTGCTGGTATTGCTCGAAGGCTTCAACGGAGACGGCCAGCAGCCCGGCATCGCCGTCAGGCCGCAAGCGCAGGTCCACTTCATAGAGGCGGCCCGATGAGGTCATGGTGGACAGCCACGACGTCATTCGCCGGCCAAGCTTGGCGTAGACCTCGGCGGCGTCTTCACGCGGATCATCGAACAGGAAGACCAGGTCCAGGTCAGACGCATAGCCCAGTTCCTTGCCGCCCAGCTTGCCGTAGGCGATGACGGCAAATCGGGGCGGGGCGCCTTCTACCTTGTTCACCAGCGGCCAGGCGCGGCGGATGGTTTCCGTCAGCAGCAAATCGGCAAGCGCCGACAGTTGGTCCGCCAGCTTTTCAACCGTGAGCTCGCCTTCCAGATCCTGCGCCAGCAATTGGAAACTGGCCTGGCGCTGCACGTCGCGCATCAGATTCATCTGACGTTCGATGTCAGGGTCGCCGTCGGGCAAGCGGCACGCGTCCAGGTCTGCCGTGAGCTGACGGGCGATCTGCGTAAAGTCCAAGGGCTGAAATAGCGTGCGCCAGTCGATCAGGCTGTCCAGCAGCAGCGGGTGTTGCGTGAGGTATTGCGCGGCCCAGGGGCTGGCGGCGACCATGCGGGCCACGCGCGCAAGCGTGTCGGGGTACTCGGCCAGCAGCGCCAGATAGGCGCTGCGTTGGGCGATTTTTTCGATCAGGTCAAACAAGCGAACCGCCGCGTTCATGGGCGCGGAAGTCTGGCGGGCGGCGCGCAAGGCCGCAGGCAGCAAGGCTTCCATGCGGCGGCGGCTGCTTTCGGGCAGGCTGCGTACCCGATGGCTGCCGAGCAACGTCTCGGTGCGCCGCAACAGGTCTTGGGCTTCGTCGCCGAATGCCTGCCGGATCTGTTCGGCCAGTTCGCATTCCTGGTCGGGCTCGTCGGCGCTATCGTCGCGGTCGGCGGGCGTGGACGTGTCTTCAGCGTCGCCCATGCCGACCATGCGGAATACGTTGCGGAACGTTTGCGATACAAACTTGCGGTGGGCGGCCAGCGTGCTTTCGAAGTCGTCCGGGCTCATGCCCAATGCGGCCGCCAACGCTGCGCGCTGAGGCGGGTCGCCGGGCAGCAGGTGCGTCTGTTCGTCTTCCCGGTACTGCAAGGCGTGTTCGGTGCGGCGCAGATAGCGGTACGCCTCTTCCAGCCGGCGCGCGTCTTCTTCGGGCACCAGACCCGCCAGGCGCTCGGCGTGCAGCGCTTCCAGCAAGCCGCGCTTTTGCAGGGCGGGCATGCGCCCGCCGCGAATCAGCTGCGCCAGCTGCACCACGAATTCAATTTCGCGGATGCCGCCATCGCCCAGCTTGATATTGTTGGCGCTGTCGATCCCGTTGCGCGCGCTGGCGCGCCGCTGCCAGTCCTGGCGAATGCGCTCGCGCAAGGCGCGCAGGGCAGCCAGCGCGTCGAAGTCAAAATACTTGCGATACACGAACGGCACGCGCAGGCTTTCCAGCTGACGGGCCTGCGTGCTGCTGTCGCTGTCTTCAAAGGCCTTGGCCGGCATCAGGCGGGCCTTGAGCCAGGCATACCGTTCCCACTCGCGGCCCTGGCCGATCAGGTAGTGTTCCAGCGCGTCCAGGCTCCAGGCGAGCGGGCCCGAATCGCCATCGGGACGCAGGCGCAGGTCGGTGCGGAACACCTGCCCATTGGCGTCCACTTCGGAAATCACCGGCATCATGCGCCGGGTCAGGCGGCCATAGAATTCGTGATGGCTGATGCGGCGCGGGCCATCGGTGTCGCCTTCCTCGCCGTACAGCATGATCAGGTCAATGTCGGACGACACGTTCAATTCGCAGCCGCCCAGCTTGCCCATGCCGACGATCAGCATTTCCTGCGGCTTGCCCGTGGCGGGGTCGCGCGGCACGCCGTGCACGGCCGCCAGTTCCGCCGCCACGCTGCGGTAAGCCTGCGCCACGGCGATGTCCGCCAGCGTGGTCATTGCGCCCACCACTTCTTCCAGATCCGCCTGGCCGCCCAGGTCACGCACGATCAACACGCTGAAGACGCGCTCGCGCAGCTTGCGCAGCACCATCCGGCACGTCTCCACCGGCAGGGTCGCAGGCGCATCGGGGCCGGCGAGTTCAGCCTGCCATTGCGCCAGACGTTCGGCGGTGACGGGTTGCTGCACCGCCGTTTCGAGCCAGGCGGCCAAGTCGGGATGGGCATCCAGGCGGCGGCGCAAGTGACCAGACCAGGCAAGGGCGGGGGCAAGCATAGGAGTCGATGACATGGCGTAAGGGCGGCAGACGAATGGACGCGTTTCAGGTATAAGTGGGGACGATACCGCAAGACATATTCTCCTGCCCACCGATCCGTGTCTGTTTCAAAAAAAGCCCCCACTGCGCGCACGCGAAGCGTGCTTCGCTGCCTGTTCTGGGTCGCGCTGATCGTTTATGGCGTCGTGGCCGTCGGGTTTCTGGGCGTGCGGTATTGGGTGCTTCCTCGCGTGGACCAATGGCGTCCACAGATTGAAGCCTACGCCAGTAAGGAATTGGGCGCTCGCGTCACTATCGGCAGTATCAAGGCGAACTGGCAGGGGCTGAATCCCAAGCTTGATCTTGCGTCGGTCCAGGTGTTCGATGATGACGCCACGCCGGTGCTCAACCTGCCTTCCGTTTCCGCTGTGCTGGCGTGGCGCAGCGTGCTGACCTTGTCACCCAGGCTGGTGCGCTTGCGCGTCGAAAAGCCTGAACTGACCTTGCGCCGCGATGCCGCCAACCATTTGTGGGTAGCGGGTCAGGACATCGACCTGAACGCCAGCGACCATCAATCTGATCTGAATCACCCCGCGCTGCGGTGGCTGGTCGCCCAACGCGAATTGCTCATCCGTGACGCCACCATCGTCTGGCAAGACGATTTACGCCAGGCGCCCGCGCTGCCGCTGACGGGCGTCGATTTTCTGATGCGCAATGGCAGCCTGTCGCATCGCTTTGTGCTGCGTGCCAGCGCTGGCGCGGCGCTGGCACGCAACGTGGAGCTGCGCGGCGAATTCAATCGCAGCCTGTTCGCCGCCAATGCCTCGAATCCCGCAAACTGGAATGGCCAGCTTTATGCGGCCTTGGACGATGTGGAGCCTTTGGCCTGGTCGCCATGGTTCAAGGTGCCCGAGATTTCGGGACGCATCGCAGGCCGCGCCTGGCTGCAACTGGATCGCGGAAAATTCACCGAGCTGACGTCGGACATCGCCGTGCGCGGCGTGAATTGGGCGCCGGAAAAGGATGGCCCGGCGGTACGTGGGGCGTCGGCGCAATTGCGCGTTCAAGGGCTGCCGGGTGATTTCGTGCAGGTTGACGGGATGCCGCTTTCCCGTAGCACTGGCGCGCCCGATGTATCGGTCAAAGGGGCCGTGCAGCAGCTGCGCGTCACGCTGCCGGGCGTGTTTGCGGACCCCACACTGAATGTCCGCGAGCTGGCGGTGGATGCGGAAATCAAAGGGCCGGACGCCAAGAACTGGTTTGTGGACGTCGCCCAATTGCATGTGGTGAATGACGACCTGGACGTGCGCCTGCAAGGCCAGTGGCGCCGCGAAGGCAAGACGGCGGCGGGCAGCGCCGACATGCGTGGCACGATGGTGCGCGGCGCCATGCCGGCGATTCACCGCTACTTGCCACTGGACGTGAATGCCGATGCGCGCGAATGGCTGGCCACCGGCCTGCCCGCGGGCGAAATGCAGTCTGCCGCCATCACGCTCAAGGGCGATCTGGACGACTTCCCCTTTGGCGCGTCGGGCGCAACGGGCGCAACGGGCGAATTTATTATTGCCGGCGCGTACGTGGGCGCCAAAGTGGACTATGCCCCCGCGCGCCAGCACCGCAAGGGCTGGCCGATGCTGGAAAACCTGTCGGGTAATTTCCGCATCGATAAGGTCGGCCTGACGCTGGATAGTTCGGGCGGCGCGGTGGCGCACACGGGGCCGGGGCAGACCGTCAGCCTGGGCGCCGTGACAGCCACCATTCCCGACATGGAACACGGCGCCGAGCTGTTCGTTGATGGCGAAACATCGGGCCCTGTGCCCGCCTATCTGGCGATGGCGGCGAATTCTCCGCTGGGTGTTTTGCTCGATGGCGCGCTGGACGAGGCTCGCGGCACGGGCGACTGGCGCATGCCGTTGAAGCTGAAGGTGCCGTTGATGAACACCGACGACACGCAGGTCACCGGCCACATTCTGTTCGCCGACAACACCTTCACCTTCATGCCCGAGATGCCGCTTCTTACCCAGATGCATGGCGATCTGGAGTTCTCGGAAAAGGGCGTCCATACCAAAGAGCTTCGTGCGCAGTTCCTGGGCGGGCCGGTCAAGATCTACGGCACGCTTGCGCAAAGTACCGACGTCCTGCGCTTTGATGGCACGCTGGCCGGTTCCGGCCTGACGCAACTGAGCAACACGCCGTCCATGTCGCGGTTTACGGGCAAGGCCGCCTACAAGGGCCGGTTGGGTTATCAAAAGGGCGGCTCAGTCGATATCTCGATGGAGTCCGACCTGGTGGGCATGGCGATCGACATGCCGGCGCCCGTGGGCAAGGCGGCGCCCGCGTCACAGCTGCTGAAGCTGCAATGGGGCGCAGCGCAAGACCGTGGCATCAAAGACCGCCGTTGGCTGACCGCCAGCCTGGGCGACAACGTGAATGCGCTGTTTGAGCGCGACCCCGGTGATGGCCCCTCGTATTTCGCCCGGGGGGCGTTGGGAATCGGCCGGCCCGCCAGCCTGCCCGAGCATGGCATGAGCCTGAACGCCAGCCTGCCCGAGCTGGACATGGACAGCTGGGAAACGGTGATGACGGGCTTCGACACCCCGGCGGGCAAGGGCGGCGCCAAGAAGCCGGTGTCGAAACCGATCTTCCCGCAGCCCGAACGCATCAGCGTGGCAGCAAGCATCTTGCGCACCAGTGGCTACACGCTGAACGATTTGACGCTGTACGCGACGCGGCCCGAACCCGCGCAGTGGCGCGTGGATATCCAGTCGCGTCAGGCGGCGGGTTCGCTGGAATGGCGCGAAGCCTCTGGCGCCATCGCGGGCCAGATCACGGCACGCTTGAAGCACTTGTCCTTGGGCGGCGAAGGCGACACGAACGAGGCCGACAAGGCCTTGGCGTCGGGCAATGACCTGTCAGACATTCCTGCCATCGACCTGCAAGCCAAAGAGTTCTTCCTGTACGGCAAGAACGTGGGCGAATTGCAGGTGAACGGCACGAACCTGGAGCGCGGCCGGCAATGGCGTCTGGACAAGCTGTCGATTATCAACAGCGACGCGAGCCTGAACGCCACCGGCAATTGGCGGCTGGAAGGGCCTGATCGGGGCCTGACCGTGGATGCAAGCGCCAAGTTCGTGGACCTGGGAAAATTCATGAACCGGATCGGTTTCGAAAAAATCATATCTGCCGGCGAAGGTACGGCCCAGGGCAAAGCAACCTGGCGCAACCTGCCGTGGACGCACAACGTGGCGGATATTTCGGGCGAGGTCGACATCAGCCTGGACAAGGGCCGCTTCATGCACGTGAATTCGCGCACGGCGCGTTTGCTGGAACTGCTGTCTTTGCAATCGTTGCAACGGCTGGCGCGCCTGGATGTGAACCCGACCAATCTGTTGCGGGACGGGTTCCCGTTTGACACCATCCGCGGACGCGTGAAGATGGCGGATGGCCAGATGACCACCGAAGGCTACAAGATCAACGGCCCGGTAGCCGCCATCGTGCTGGCGGGTGGCGTCAATATCATCCGCGAGCGCTGGGATCTGAAGGCGGTGGTGATTCCCAATCTGGACGCCAGCGGGGCGGCCATGGTGACCGCGCTGGCCGTGAATCCGCTGATTGGCCTGGGCGCATTTGTCACGCAGTGGCTGCTTAAGCAACCCTTGTCGCGCGCGATGACCATGGAGTATTCCGTGACGGGCAACTGGGACGATCCGCAGGTGGAACCCATCGACGCCTCGGGCAAGGCGCCGGACAAGCAGACGCCGAGGCCGGCGAATTCCTCGCCGCGCCGCATGCCCGACCACATCGAACACTGATTGCGGCGCGCACATCGAACATCGTCCAGCCAATAAAAAACCGCCTTCAAGGCGGTTTTTTATTGCACGAGACGCGCTGCTTACTTCTTCTTCATCATGTCGAAGAATTCGGCGTTGGTCTTCGTGGCGCGCATCTTGTCCAGGATGAATTCCATGGATTGCACTTCGTCCATGTCGTGGATGAACTTGCGCAGCACCCAGACCTTTTGCAGCAGGTCCGGCGCGATCAGCAGTTCTTCGCGGCGGGTGCCCGACTTGTTCAGGTTGATGGACGGGTAGACGCGCTTTTCAGCCAGACGACGCTCAAGGTGGACTTCGGAGTTACCCGTGCCCTTGAACTCTTCGTAGATGACTTCGTCCATGCGGCTGCCGGTTTCGATCAGCGCCGTGCCCAGGATGGTCAGCGAACCGCCTTCTTCCAGGTTACGGGCCGCGCCGAAGAAGCGCTTGGGGCGTTGCAGGGCGTTGGCGTCCACACCGCCCGTCAGCACCTTGCCGGAGGCCGGCACCACGGTGTTGTAGGCGCGGGCCAGACGGGTGATCGAGTCCAGCAGGATCACGACGTCTTTCTTCATTTCGACCAGGCGCTTGGCCTTTTCGATGACCATTTCGGCCACTTGCACGTGACGGGTAGCGGGTTCGTCAAACGTCGACGCCACCACTTCGCCGCGCACCGTGCGCTGCATTTCGGTCACTTCTTCCGGGCGTTCGTCGACCAGCAGGACGATCATGACCGCGTCGGGGTAGTTGGTGGTGATGGCGTGCGCAATGTGCTGCATCATCACCGTCTTGCCGGACTTGGGGCTGGCGACGATCAAACCGCGCTGGCCCATGCCGATCGGCGCGAAAACGTCGAGGATACGGCCCGTCAGGTTTTCTTCGCTCTTGATGTCGCGTTCCAGACGCATCGTCCGGTTCGGATGCAGCGGCGTCAGGTTTTCGAACATGATGCGATGCTTGATCGCTTCAGGCGCCACGCCGTTGACCTTGTCCACCTTGACCAGCGCGAAGTAGCGCTCGCCGTCTTTCGGCGTACGCACTTCACCTTCGATCGAGTCGCCGGTGTGCAGGTTGAAGCGGCGGATCTGCGACGGCGAGATATAGATATCGTCCGTGCTGGCCAGATACGAGGTCTCGGGCGAGCGCAGGAAACCGAAACCGTCAGGCAGGACTTCAAGTACGCCGTCGCCAAAAATCTGCTCGCCCTGCTTGGCGCGCCGTTTCATGATGGCGAACATCAGCTCCTGCTTGCGCAGGCGGTTGGCGTTCTCGATTTCCAGGCCAGCGGCCATTTCCAGCAGCTGCGAGACATGCAGCGCCTTCAGTTCGTTGAGGTGCATCGCGGTGATTGGTGGGGAAAAGTAAAGGAGGGCTCTGGCGGCGCGCCACGGACGGGCTCGCGCGGTATTGAATGAGCGCCGCCCTCGGGGCGGCGCCTTCGTTCACAGCACGCAGTTTACAACGCGCCGTCCAGGAATGCGGTGAGTTGCGACTTCGACAGCGCGCCAACTTTGGTGGCGGCGGCTTGGCCGTCTTTAAAGAGCATAAGGGTGGGAATGCCGCGGATGCCGTACTTGGTGGCGGTGCCCTGGTTTTCGTCCACGTTCAGCTTCGCGATCGTCAGGCGACCTGCGTATTCGGTGGCAACTTCTTCCAGGATCGGGGCAATCATCTTGCAGGGGCCACACCAGGCAGCCCAGTAGTCCACCAGCACCGGCTGGCCGGATTTCAACACATCGGCATCGAAGCTCGCGTCACTGACGTTCTTGATTTGGTCGCTCATGATGGTGATTCTCGGTTCGGCAGCAAAAGGCGCGTAAAAAGGGACGCGCCTTGCCGTTGTTCTTGTTTGTGGAATGGGCTAAAGCATACCACTGTCAATAACAACAGGCATACCACTGTTAATAACAACAGGGTTTGCTGGTTTTGTGTAGGATGTTGCGGCGCAGTTGATGTGATTCGGGCCGTTAAACCCGGGCACGCTGGCTGTGACTTGTCATCATCCTACCGAATTCGGTGTTGGTCAGGTCGTGCGCATCCCACTGGGAGCCGCGCAGAACCTAGGCTTATCCGTAAAATGTCGGTTTTTTTCCACAGATGTTGGGGATAACTTGGCCACTCCACGTTACACCGAGGCGTCCATTCGCGTCCTGAAGGGGCTGGAGCCCGTGCGCCAGCGCCCGGGCATGTACACCCGTACCGAAAACCCCCTGCACGTTGTGCAGGAGGTTATTGATAACGCCGCAGACGAGGCCTTGGCCGGCTACGGCAAACAGATTCAAGTCACGCTGCATCTTGATGGCAGCGTGTCCGTCGAGGATGACGGGCGGGGCATTCCCGTCGGTCTGCATCCTGAAGAAGGCGCGCCCGTTGTGGAGCTGGTCTTCACCCGCCTGCACGCGGGCGGCAAGTTCGACAAGGCGGGCGGGGGCGCGTACGCGTTCTCTGGCGGCCTGCACGGCGTGGGCGTTTCCGTCACCAACGCGTTGGCGACCCGGCTGGAAGTCGTGGTCTGGCGCGATGGCGCCGTCAACCGCCTGGTGTTCAAGGGCGGCGACGTTGCTGAGCCCCTGGCGCCTTACGACCAGGGCGGCCGCAAGAAATCCGGCACCCGCGTGCGCGTCTGGCCGGATGCCAAATATTTCGACAGCCCCAACATCCCGTTGGGTGAACTCACGCACCTGTTGCGCAGCAAGGCCGTGCTGCTGCCCGGCGTCAAAGTGACGCTGGTCAATGAGAAAACCGGCGACACAAAGACGTGGCAGTACCAGGACGGCTTGCGCGGCTATCTGGCCGAAGCGCTGTCTGGCGCCGAGCTCATGGTGCCGTTCTTCGAAGGCCAGCAATACGCCGGTTCCGACCACGAGAACTTCGCCGAAGGCGAGGGCGCGCAGTGGGTGGTGGCCTGGACCGAAGACGGCAACGCCGTGCGCGAGTCCTACGTCAACCTGATCCCCACGCCGGCGGGCGGCACGCATGAATCGGGCTTGCGTGAAGGCCTGTTCGGCGCCGTGAAGGGCTTTGCCGAACTGCACAGCCTGCTGCCCAAGGGCGTGAAGCTGCTGCCGGAAGACGTGTTCGCCCGCGCCAGCTTCGTGCTGTCGGCCAAGGTGCTGGACCCGCAATTCCAGGGCCAGATCAAGGAACGGCTGAACAGCCGCGATGCGGTGCGTCTGGTGGGCGGCTTCGCGAAGAGCGCGCTGGATTTGTGGCTGCACAGCAATGTGGAGTTCGGCAAGAAGCTGGCTGAGCTGGCCATCCGTCAGGCGCAGGCGCGCCAGCGTTCCGCCCAGAAGGTCGAAAAGCGCAAGAGCTCCGGCGTGGCGGTGTTGCCCGGCAAGCTGACCGACTGTGAATCCAGCGATGCGACGCGCACCGAGGTCTTCCTGGTCGAGGGCGACTCGGCAGGCGGCTCCGCCAAGATGGGGCGCGACAAGGAATTCCAGGCCATCCTGCCGCTGCGCGGCAAGGTGCTGAATTCCTGGGAAGTCGACCGCGACCGTCTCTTCGCCAACAACGAAATCCATGACATTTCCGTGGCGATCGGTGTGGACCCGCACGGCCCTGGCGATTCCCCGGACCTGTCGGGCCTGCGCTATGGCCGCATCTGCATCCTGTCCGATGCAGACGTCGACGGCTCGCACATTCAGGTGCTGCTGCTGACGCTGTTCTACAAGCACTTCCCGAAGCTGGTTGAAGCGGGGAACGTGTACGTGGCCAAGCCGCCGCTGTTCCGCCTGGACGTGCCGGCCCAAGGCAAGCGCCCGGCCCGCAAGATCTATTGCCTGGACGAGGGCGAGCTTGAGGCCGCGCAGGACAAGCTGCGCAAGGAAGGCGTGCGCGAGGGCGCCTGGTCGGTCAGCCGATTCAAGGGCCTGGGTGAAATGAACCCCGAGCAGCTGTGGGAAACCACGATGAATCCGGACACGCGCCGCCTGTTACCCGTGGGCTACGGGGATCAGACGCCTGAAGACACGACCCGCATGTTCGACATGCTGATGGGCAAGGGCGAATCGTCGCAGCGCCGCGCCTGGATCGAAGAAAAGGGCAACCTGGCGGAGCTGGATATCTGATGACGTCCGCCACGCCCGAGCGCGTCACCCCCGGCGCCGGCACGCCTGCCGACGGTACGCCCGAAGCCGGTATGCCCGCAGCCGGTATGCCCGCAGCCGGTACACCCACCCCCGCTCGTATGACCGTAGACATGACGGCCGACGACTACGCGGAGTTCGCCGCCTATGTGTATCGGCGCCCCGAGCTGCGCCGCCGCCGCTACCGGTCGCACTTGCGATTCGGGGTCTTGATGATCGTGGCCTTGCTGGCCTACCTGATCTGGCAGACCTGGGATGGCAAGGGGCCGAACTGGGGGCAGTTGCTGCCCGTGTATTTCCAGGGGCTGGCGGTGGGGCTCGGCATTCTGGCGCTGCTGGCGCTGGCTTACGAGTTCGTGCTGCCGCCGCTGGTTCGCATGAACACGCGGCGCATGCTGAAAAAGCAGCCCGACGATCTGTTCCTGGGCCGGCATCAGCTGGACTTCGGCCCCGAGGGCATTTCGGACTCCACCGCCACGGCCTCCGGGCGCATGGAATGGTCTGATATTCGCCGGGTCGAAGAGACGCCGCAGCACCTGTACGTCATTCTGGGCACCTTGCAGGGCGTGATCATTCCCAAGCGCGGCCAGGACGCCGCTACGTTGGCGGCGGTGCGCGCCCAGTTGCGCGCGCATGTTGCCGATACGCAGCTGGCGCCGTCCGCTTGAGGCGCTTCGACGCCGTTTCAATGAATTTGTCTACCTGAATAAACATGACCGACAGCAATCAACCCGGCTTGTTCGACCCCACCCCGCCTGATGGCGATGGCGATGCCAACGCCGCCATCACGCTGGCGCGCTATGCCGAACAGGCTTATCTGGACTACGCGGTTTCCGTTGTGCGCGGCCGCGCCTTGCCCGATGTGGGCGACGGGCAAAAGCCCGTGCAGCGCCGCATCCTGTTCGCCATGCAGGCAATGGGGCTGGCCGCTGGCGCCAAGCCGGTGAAGTCCGCGCGGGTCGTGGGCGACGTGCTGGGTAAGTACCACCCGCACGGCGACCAGGCCGCCTACGACGCCATGGTCCGCATGGCGCAGGACTTTTCGCTGCGCTATCCGCTGATCGACGGCCAGGGCAACTTCGGTTCGCGCGACGGCGACAACGCCGCCGCCATGCGATACACCGAAGCGCGCCTGACGCCGATTGCCAAGCTGCTGCTGGACGAGCTGGACGAGGGCACGGTGGATTTCGTGCCCAACTACGACGGCAGCCAGGAAGAACCGCAAATGCTGCCCGCACGCCTGCCCGTGATGCTGCTGAACGGCGCATCGGGCATCGCGGTTGGCATGGCCACCGAGATTCCGCCGCACAACCTGCGCGAAGTGGCGCAGGCCTGCGTGGCGCTGATCAAGCAGCCGCAACTGCCGGACGCCGAACTGCACGCCATGATTCCCGGCCCTGACTTCGCCGGCGGTGGCCAGATCATCACGCCCGCGGCCGATATCGCGCAGATCTACGGCGTGGGCCGTGGTTCGCTGAAGGTGCGTGCGCGCTGGACGTTTGAAGAAATGGCGCGCGGCCAGTGGCAGTTGGTGATCACCGAACTGCCGCCCGGCACGTCGGGCCAGAAGGTGCTGGAAGAGATCGAGGAAATCACCAATCCGAAGGTCAAGTCCGGCAAGAAGAGCCTGACGCCCGAGCAGACGCAGGCCAAGGCGGTGATGCTGAACCTGCTGGACGCCGTGCGCGACGAATCGGGCAAGGACGCGGCGGTGCGTCTGGTGTTCGAGCCGAAGACCTCGCGCGTGGACCGTGACGAATTCGTCAACACGCTGCTGGCGCAGACCAGCATGGAAAGCAGCTCGTCGATCAACCTGGTGTGCATCGGCACCGATGGCCGGCCGCGCCAGAAGGGCCTGCGCGACATCCTGGTCGAATGGGTGGCGTTCCGCACCAACACGGTGGTGCGCCGCACGCGCTTCCGCCTGGATAAGGTCACGGACCGCATCCACGTGCTGGAAGGCCGCATGCTGGTCTATCTGAACGTGGATGAAGTCATCCAGACGATCCGCGAGTCCGACGAGCCGCGCGCAGCGCTGATGGAACGCTTCAAGTTGTCTGAGCGGCAAGCCGAAGACATCCTGGAAATGCGTTTGCGCCAGTTGGCCCGTCTTGAAGGCTTCAAGATCGAGCAGGAACTGGCCGACAAGCGCAAGGATCAGATTTCGCTGCAAGAGCTGCTGGACAATCCGGCCACGCTCAAGCGTCTGCTGATCAAGGAAATCGAGTCTGACGCCAAGCAGTACGGCGACGAGCGCCGCACGCTGATCGAAACCGCTGAACGCGCCGTGCTGGAAACCAAGGTGCTGGACGAGCCGGTTACGGTGGTGGTGTCGCAAAAGGGCTGGCTGCGCGCCCGCCAGGGCCATGGCCACGACGCCGCGCAGTTCGCCTTCAAGCAGGGCGACGACCTGTACGGCGCCTTCGAATGCCGCACGACGGACACCCTGATCGCCATGGGCGACAACGGCCGCGTGTATTCCGTGCCGGTCGCCGGACTGCCTTCGGCGCGCGGTGACGGCCAGCCAGTCACCACGATGATCGACCTGGAATCCGGTACGCGCATCGTGCACACCATCGCGGCCGCGCCGGAATCCCGCTGGCTGCTGGCCACGCGCAGCGGCTACGGTTTTTCGGCCAAGCTGTCCGACATGGTCAGCCGCCAGCGCGCAGGCAAGCAGTTCATCACGGTGGAAACGGGCGATGAAATGCTGCGCCCGGTGCCGTTGTTCGACGGGGCCACGCAACTGGCGCTGCTGTCGGCCAAGGGCAAGTTCCTGGTCTTCGGCCTGGACGAATGCAAGTCGTTGTCCGGCGGTGGGCGCGGCACCATCCTGATGGGCCTGGACGCGTCCGACAAGCTGGAACAAACCGTGCCGATTGGCCCCCGCGGCCTGCGCGCCACGGGTATCTACCGCAACAAGCTGACCGAAGACATTCTGGTGGGCGATGCGCTGGCGCCTTATGTGGGCAAGCGCGCACGCAAGGGCCGCCAGCTGGATGTGCGTCCGAAGCAACCGGTGCTGTCGCCCGTGCTGGGGTAATGCAACAAGCCACGGGCGCGGGATGACCCGCGCCCGTGGCGGTCTGCGCTGATGAATCTGCTGTTATCAATTGCCTGTTTTGCCATGGATACGTCAATGCGAAAGGGGCGCGCATGATCGCCAACGAGCCGCCCGGCCGTCTGGCCCACGTGGATGCCCTGCGCGGCTTTGCGCTCTTCGGCATCCTGATCGTGAATATTGGCGTCTTCTCGTCGCCGTTCTATGGCGCGGGCATGGCGGACCCGAACTACTCGCGTCCCGTGGACCTGGTGGTGCGCTGGCTGATCGCCCTGCTGTTCGAAACCAAGTTCTATCTGCTGTTCTCGTTTCTTTTCGGGTACAGCTTCACCTTGCAAATGTCGGCCGCTGAACGCAGCCAGGCCGCGTTCAGCCCGCGCTTTTTGCGGCGGCTGGCGGGGCTGGCAGTATTGGGCGCGGCGCATGCCGTGCTGTTCTATCAGGGCGACATCCTGTTGACCTACGCCTTGCTGGGCCTGGGGCTGCTGGCGTGCCGAGGCATGGCGCCCAAGCGCGCGCTGCTTACGGCGCTGTGGCTGATCGTGCTGGCCGCAACGGTCTGGGGCATTCTTGGCCTCGTGAGCTTTCTGGACCCTGTGCAAGCGGATTACACGTCGCAGTACAAGGCGGATGCGCTGGCGTCCATCCTGGCGTACCGCGGCACCATCGGCACGACGATCACGCAGCACATCTATGAGCTGACCACGTCCGTGTGGTTCATGGTCTTGTTCGTGCAGGGGCCATTCGTCTTCGCGATGTTCCTGGCCGGTTTGGCGCTGGGCCGGCGCAACGCGCTGGCTGATCCCTGGCGGCAACCGCGCGTGTTGTGGCTGTTGTGCGCGTTGGGGCTGCTTCCTGGGCTTGCCGGGTCAGCGCTGTACGCCATCACGTCGCTGCCGTCGGCAGGCGCGGCGTGGGAACTGCCCGGGCTGGCGGCCGACTTGCTGACCGCGCCGCTGTTAAGCATGTCGTACGCGGCGGCCTTCCTGCTGGCGATCCGCACTCGCGCGCTTGGAGGGTTGGGCCGCTGGCTGGCGCCGGCCGGGCGGATGGCGCTGAGCAACTACCTGATGCAGTCGGTCATTTGCGCCTTGTTGTTCACCGGATGGGGCTTGCGCCTGTTCGCGTCCTTGTCGCCGTTGGCGACCTTCGGCATCGCGGTGGCGATCTTCGCCGCGCAGTTGCCGTGGTCCGCCTGGTGGTTGCGGCACCATGCCTATGGCCCGGTGGAATGGTTTCTGCGCGCGCTCACCGTCGGGGCGTTGCCACCCTGGCGGCGAGCACGCGCAGTCTGATCAGGCCGTCAGGCGCGCGTCTGCGTAATAGCGGCGTCGATGGCGCCAGCCAGGCGTTCGGTCAGTTGGTCCAGTTCGTCGTCGGAAATGATGAAGGGCGGGGCCAGCAGCACATGGTCGCCGTGGCGGCCGTCAATGGTGCCGCCCATCGGGTACACCATCAGGCCGCGCGCCATGGCTTCGCGCTTGATGCGCGCGTGCAGCGTCAACGCCGGATCAAACGTCGCTTTGGTGGCGCGGTCTTGCACCAGTTCGATGCCCATGAAGAGGCCGCGGCCGCGGATGTCGCCCACATGCGGATGCGCGCCCAGCGCGTGCTCTAGCCGCTGACGCAAGCCCGCGCCTTGTTCGCGCACGCGCGCCAGCAGGTTGTCGCGGCGGATCACGTCTTGCACGGCCAGCGAGGCGGCGCAGGCAATGGCATGGCCCAGATACGTGTGGCCGTGCTGGAAGAAACCGCTGCCTTGCTGCATGGCGTCCACGATGCGCTGCTGCGCCATCACGGCGCCGATGGGCTGATAGCCGCCGCCCAGGCCTTTGGCGATGGTGATGAGATCAGGCACGATGCCTTCCTGCTCCACCGCGTACAGCGTGCCGGTGCGGCCCATGCCGCACATCACTTCATCGGCGATCAACAGCACGCCATGGCGGTCGCAGACCTCGCGGATGCGGCGGAAGTAACCCGGCACTGCCGTGACGGCGCCGGATGTTGCGCCCACCACGGGTTCGGCCACAAATGCCATCACCGTGCCAGACCCCAGCTTTTCAAAGGTCTGATCCAGCTCTTGCGCCAAGCGCTCGCCGTACTGTTCGGGGCTCTCACCGTCGCGCTGATCACGATACGCATAGCAGGGCGAGACGTGTTCGACTTCGATCAGCAAGGGCGCGAATTGCGCGCGGCGCCACGCGTTGCCGCCCACGGCCAGCGCGCCCAGCGTATTGCCGTGGTAGCTCTGACGGCGCGCCACGATATGGCGGCGTTCCGGCTGGCCGATTTCCACGAAGTACTGTCGCGCCATTTTCAGCGCGGCTTCCACGGCTTCCGACCCGCCCGATACGAAGTACGCATGCGAGATGCCTTCAGGCGCGTCGGCCACCAGACGGTCGGCCAGCTGTTCAGCGACTTCAGTCGTGAAGAAGCTGGTGTGCGCGTAGGCCAGCGCGTCGATCTGCGCGTGCATGGCCGCCTGGATGTCGGGGTGGTTATGCCCCAGGCACGACACCGCCGCGCCGCCCGATCCGTCTAGATAGGCGCGGCCGGCGCTGTCGTGAATCCATACGCCCTGGCCGCGTACGGCGACAGGCGGCGTCTGGCGTAGGGAACGATGCAGGACGTGGGTCTGGCTCATGGGAGTTCCGTGATGCAAGGGTTGGCAGTAATAAAGCGGGTGCGGTCAGCGCTGGCGCGGATCAGCCGCGTCGCCCGGAAGCCGGGCCGGTCCAATACACGTTGTCGGTACGCAGGCGCTGTTCGACTTCGGTCAGGCGGTTTAGCACGTCTGCGCCGCCGCGGGCGGTCAGGCGCGCGATCAAATGCTCGGCCAGCCCCAGCAGGCCGGCGGTGGTGTGAAAGAACGAGCCGGGGCCCTGGCGCGCGGGGCGTGCTTGAACGCCGTCGCGGTCGGGCGGCGCGAACCGCAGCGTGTGACGGGCGTCCATGGCCAGCGGCGACAAGGGGTCGTCGGTCAATGCGATCAAGGCAACGCCGCGCTGCGCGGCCTGGCGGGCCAGCTGCACGGTGGCGGTGGGATAGGGCGCTTGCGAAATCACGATCAGCGCGTCGCCGGCATCCAGGTTGTCGGCCTGCTCGGCGGGCGCGCCGCCCAGACCGTCGATCAGCACGCTGTTGCGGCGCACCAGCTGATACGCGTAACGCATCTGGAAGGCGATGCCGAACGCCGAGCGCGTACCCAGAAAGCCCACTTGGCGCGCGTCCAGCAAGGTCTGCACGGCGGCGTCGAACGCGGTGGCCGGGTTCAACGCGCACACCGAGCTCATGGCCTGGATCTGGTAGTCAGTCAACACGTCGTGACCCGGCGTGGCAGGGTCACCCGCAGCGGCTTGCAGGGCGGCCGCGCGGTCGCGCAAGCCGGGGGCGCTTTGACCGGCCAGCGCTTGTTGGAACGGCTGGCGAAAGGCTTCGTAACTGGAATAACCAATGGCGCGCGCCAGCCGCAGCATGGTGGCCGGCGCCACGCCCAACGCCTGCGCCTGCCGGCGCATGGACCACAGGCCGACTTCAGCAGGATGCGCCACCACCCAATGCGCCGCGCGTTGCAGCTCGGGGGGCAGGTGTTCCAGCTTTTCCTGCAAGGTGGGAATCAGGTCGGAAGGCAGGGGCATGGCTTGCGCCGTCAGATAAAAAACAAATGATAGATCTGATTGTTTCAATAAAACATATGTTTTTTATCGGGGATTCCCCCTAGCGCCCAGCCGCCGTTCCAGGGGGGAGAGATGACAACGGCAAGTCCAGTAATCTGGTAGTTATCTTCTGCAATTTCGTGTTTATTTATTTACATCGTGCGGGGGATTTTTGTTTGACTCGAATAAATCGTGCGCATATCATTCGTGTAGAAATGAATTTGACCGAACCCTTCTCTTCCATGACCAACGCCGCGAAATCTGATCCCTCACAGCAGTACGACTTGCGCATCTTGCGAGCCCTGCGCCGCATCACGCGTTCGATCGCCCTGCATTCGCGTCAGTTGTCCGCGGTCAGCCACATCACTGCTCCGCAGCTGATGTGTCTGCGCACGGTGATGGCCAACGGCCCGATGACGGCCACGGCCATCAGCCGCGAAATGCACGTCAGCCCGAGCACGGTTGTCGGCATCCTCGACCGCCTGGAAGACAAGGGCTTGATCCGTCGTGAACGCGGCCGCGAAGACCGCCGCATCGTTTTCGTCACGGCTACGGACGCGGGCCGCGAATTGGCGCATGGCGCGCCGTCGCCGCTGCAGAAACACTTGGCCGAAGCCTTGAACGCGCTGCCCGAACTCGAGCAAGCCACCATCACGCTGTCGCTGGAACGCATCGTGGCGTTGATGGAGCAAGAGGGTCAGGCAGTTGCCGCGGAAGCGCATAGCGACGTTTCGTCGCCCATCCTTGAAGTGCCCACGGGCGGGGCACCCCCAGAATCGGGAATCGTTGCATGAAGAAAAACGAACTGGATACAACTACTCTCTCAAGTGCCGTGGCGCCGGCGGTTCGCGCGCAGACCCATACGATGCGTCTGCCCAACCGAAAAGACGGCGCCGCCATTCACCGCCTCATTTCCGAGTGCCCGCCACTCGACCTGAATTCCCTCTACGCCTACTTGCTCCTGTGTGAGCATTTCAGCGACACCTGCGTCATCGCCGAAAGCTCCGGCGGACGTATCGACGGTTTTATCTCCGCTTATGTGATCCCGACCCGGCCCGACGTGTTGTTCGTCTGGCAGGTTGCGGTGCACGCCCGCGCACGCGGCCATCGGTTGGGCCGCGCCATGCTTCGTGAACTCTTGCAGCGCAAGGGGCTCGAGCATGTTCGTCATCTTGAAACCACGGTGGGGCCTGACAACCAGGCATCGCGCCGCAGCTTTACCGGCCTGGCCGGCGAGTTGGGCGCCCACGTTTCCGAGCAGCCGTTCTTCGACCGGCAATTGTTTGGGGGCGCGGACCATGACGACGAGATGCTGTTGAGGATAGGCCCGTTCGCATTGCCCGCCCCGTAGGGCGGCGCAACCCCAGCGGACTTATCGAAATACCGAGACGGTTTTACCTATCCGAATGCGTTTACGCATCCGGAGGGAGCTGGCCGTCTGTCAACTTATGAGATGAAAAGGGAGGATTAATCATATGGACTTGAAAATCTTTGACCGGATGGAATCTGAGGTGCGGGGCTACATTCGGTCGTTTCCCGTGATATTCAGCCAGGCCAGAGGCTCAACGCTGATTGATGAAGACGGCACCGAGTACATCGATTTCTTCAGCGGCGCAGGCACGCTGAACTACGGCCACAACAATCCTGTTCTCAAGGAAAAGCTGCTGGAATATGTCCAATCGGACGGCGTCGTCCATGGTCTGGACATGGCCACCAGTGCGAAGAAGCGTTTCCTGGAGACGGTGGATCGCGTGCTGCTCAAGCCGCGCAACTGGCAATACACGCTGCAATTCACCGGCCCCACCGGCACCAATGCCGTGGAAGCCGCGCTGAAGATTGCGCGCCAGGTGAAGGGCCGCCCCAATGTGATTTCGTTCACGCACGGTTTTCACGGCGTCAGCGGCGGTTCGCTGGCGGTGACGGCCAACATGAAGTTCCGCGAGGCCTCGGGCTATGCGCTGGGCAACACGACGTTCATGCCCTATGACGGGTACTTCGGGCCCGACGTGGACACCATGGCGTACCTGGAGCGCATGCTGGAAGATCCCAGCAGCGGCATGGACAAGCCCGCCGCCGTCATCGTGGAAACGGTGCAAGGCGAGGGCGGCGTCAACGTCGCAACGCTACGCTGGTTGAAGGAGCTGGAAAAGCTGTGCAAGCGCCACGACATGCTGCTGATCGTGGACGACATCCAGGTCGGCTGCGGCCGTACGGGCACGTTCTTCAGCTTCGAGGCCGCCGGCATCCGCCCCGACATCATCACCCTGTCGAAGTCGCTGTCGGGTTTTGGCCTGCCGATGTCGCTGGTGCTGATGAAGCCCGAGCTGGACATCTGGAAGCCGGGCGCCCACAGCGGCACGTTCCGCGGCAACAACCTGGCTTTCGTCACGGCCACGCAGGCGCTGGAAACGTATTGGGCCAATACCGCCTTCACCGCCGACATCCAGCGCAAGGAACGCACGGTGCGCGACTGGCTGGAAAACCTGGTCCACAGCTATCCCAACGCCGGCCTGTCGGTGCGCGGCCGCGGCCTGATCCAGGGCCTGGTGTGCAACAGCACGCCTGCGCTTGCCAACCGCATCGCGCAGCAGGCCTTCAAGAAGGGCGTCGTTATCGAAACGTCGGGCGCGCACGATGAAGTGCTGAAGCTCTTGCCCGCGCTGACGATCGAGGAAGACCTGCTCAGCAAGGGCCTGGACCTGATCGAGGCCAGCGTGGCGGAAGCGCTGGCTGAAGAAGGGCAGTCTGCCCGCATTCTGAAATTTGGAGGAAAACGTCAATGATCGTACGCAATGTCAAAGATGTGATCGGCACCGCCGACGAAGTTCGCACCGACACCTGGGTCAGCCGCCGCGTGCTGCTGAAGAAGGACGGCATGGGCTTCTCCTTCCACGAGACCACCATCTTTCCGGGCGGCCGCACGCACATCCACTACAAGAACCATCTTGAAGCGGTGTGGTGCATTGAAGGCGACGGCTCCATCGAGACCATCGCCGACGGCAAGAAGTACGACCTGGGCCCCGGCGTGGTCTACGCCCTGAACGAGAACGACGAGCACTGGCTGTGCGGCGGCAAAGAGCCGCTGCGCGTCATCTGCGTCTTCAACCCGCCGCTGACCGGCCAGGAAGTGCACGACAAAGAAGGCGTCTACGCCTTGCCTGAAGCCGAAGCCAAAGCGGCTTGATACAAGGAGGTTCGCATGATCTCACCTGCTCAGGACCCGTACGCCTCACGTACGGATCGAAGCTCCGCCATCATCTCCCGCCAGGACCCGGTGGTTTACGAAGACGGAAAATACGCCAGCGCCTTGTCCGGCGAGCAAGTCGGACAGTACGAGCGCGACGGTTTCCTCTTGCTGGAAAACCTGTTCTCGGAAGAGGAAATCCGCGCCCTGTCGTCCGAGGTCGAGCGCATGACGCGCGACCCGTCGATTATCCGGCGTGAGGAATCCATCACCGAACCCGGCAGCAATGCCGTGCGCTCGATCTTCATGGTCCACGTGCTGAACCCCGTGCTGTCGCGCCTGGTGCGCGACCCGCGGCTGGTCAATGTGGCGCGCCAGATCCTGGGGTCCGAGGTGTACATCCACCAATCGCGCGCCAACATGAAACCCGGCTTCAAGGGCAAGGAGTTCTACTGGCACTCCGACTTTGAAACGTGGCACGTCGAAGACGGCATGCCGTCGATGCGCGCGCTCAGTTGCTCGGTGCTGTTGACCGATAACAACGAGTGCAATGGCCCCTTGATGCTCGTGCCGGGCTCGCACCGGCAGTTCATTTCGTGCGTGGGCGAAACCCCGAACGAGCACTACAAGCAGTCGCTGAAGAAGCAGGAGTACGGCGTGCCGGACCCGGTCAGCCTGCAACTGCTGGTCGAGCAAGGCGGTATCCGCTCGATGACGGCCAAGGCCGGCTCGGTGGTGTTCTTCGACTGCAACACGATGCACGGCTCGAACAGCAACATCTCGCCGTGGCCGCGCGCCAATGTGTTCATGGTCTACAACAGCATGGAAAACACGCTGAACCCGCCCAAGTACGGGCTGAACCCGCGTCCCGAGCATATCGCCACGCGCAAGGGGTTCAAGGCGGTGACGCCGCTGGACACGTTAAAGCTGGTGGGCAGTTAAGGTTTGCTGCCAGACGGCACTGAAGGCAATGCGGCCCGTGGGCCGCGCTGCAAACGAAACCCGGGCTTGGCCCGGGTTTTTCATTTTTCGGCAGCTGGGCCTGGCCCGGGTTTTTCATTCCTCGACAGCCGGACTTGGCCCGGGTTTTTTCGTGCATCGACACCCGGGTTCCGCTCGGGTTTCTTCATGCGCGCAGCCATCGGAAAAGGGGTGAGGGAACACGGGGCTCTCTGCTATTCTCTCGCGGACTATTCCCGCCCATCCTTCCTCCTGCTGATCTTCCGCCGCCATGTCCGCTCGTATTCTCAGCTTGCACATTTACCCGATCAAATCCTGCGCCGGCATCGACCTGGCCGAGTCCCCCATCGACCGGGCGGGTCTGGCCCACGACCGCCGCTGGATGCTGATCAGCGAAGACGGCCAGTTCATGACCCAGCGCCAGTGGCCCGCGATGGCGCTGATCCGCACGGCGATCACCGCCGATGCGTTGCGGCTGTCCGCGCCGGGCATGGCGGACCTGGATATCGCGTTGGATGGGTCGGGCGTTGAGCCGGGGGCAGCGCCCGTGGCCGTCTGGAGCGACACGATTTCGGCCCAGCGCGAAAGCGCCGCAGCGGGGCAGTGGTTTTCCGATTTCCTCAAGACGCCGTGCCGCCTGGTCAAGGTGGACCCGGCCGCGCATCGCAACGCCAAGCCGGACTGGGTGACGCGCTGGCTGGATGCGCATCCCGATCTGGCGGACGCGTTTGCGGGCGAGCATGACTTTGGCTTTGCCGACGGCTTCCCGCTGCTGGTCGCCAACCAGGCATCGCTAGATGACCTGAACGCCCGGCTGCAAGCCAAAGGCGTGGCGCCGGTTCCCATGGACCGCTTCCGCGCCAATATCGTGGTGCAAGGCGAATGGGAGCCTTTCGAAGAAGATCACACCGCGATGATCACTGCGGCTGGGGTACGCATGGCTTTCGTCAAGCCCTGCACGCGCTGCTCGATTCCCGATATTGATCAGCGCACCGCGCAGCAGAACGACGAGCCCGGCCGCACGCTGGCGGGCTATCGCAATTTGGAAATAGGGGTGGTGTTCGGCCAGAACGCCATTCTGGACGCGCCGGCCGGGGCGCGGCTGAAAGTCGGCGACGAGGTCGAGATCGAATTGGATTTCTGACTGCGTAGCTTTGGGGGCATGAACCAGGAGCGCCGTAGCAGCGGCGCCCTGGCCGGGGCAGCGGGGCTTACACCAGCGCTTACACCGAAGACATCTTCAGGCCGATCAGCCCCAGCACGATCAGCGCCACGCTGGCGATGCGCATCCAGCTCGTGGATTCACCAAACAGCACAATGCCGGCCACGAAGGCGCCGATGGTGCCAATGCCCACCCACACCGCATAAGCGGTGCCCAACGGCAGGGATTTCATGGCGACGGCCAGCAGCCAGACGCTGATGGCCATGCCGCCCGCGGTAATCAGGGACGGCCAAAAGCGGGTAAAGCCATGGGTGTACTTCAGGCCGACGGCCCAAACGATTTCAAACAGGCCTGCAAGTACCAGGATGATCCAGGTCATAGACGACTCCTACTGTTGCGCTGCCGGCGGGGCGCCGGCATTGAGGGGTCGTCCCCGGATAAAAAACAGGCGGGTCTTTGACCGCGCGCAGCAGCGGGCCGTCCCGCTGCGGCAAAAATTATAGAATACCGGCTTCCAACGGCAAAACCGGATGCCGGGCATCACCTTAGCAACACGTCGCGGACCGGACCGCGAACCAGGATATTTCAATCATGCAACGCATCATGCTGCGGGCAAAGCTGCACCGCGTCACGGTCACCGAAGCCGACCTTCACTACGAAGGGTCTTGTGGCATCGACGAAGACCTGCTGGACGCTGCCGGCATGCGCGAGTTCGAACGCATCGAACTCTACAACGTCACCAATGGCGAACGTTTCGACACCTACATCATCAAGGCGGCCCGCGGCAGCGGCGCCATTTCCTTGAACGGCGCCGCCGCGCGCCGGGCTCAGGTCGGTGATCTGCTGATCATCTGCACCTACGGCCCGATGTCTGAAGAAGATTCCGCCACGCACAAGCCGCAAGTGGTGCTGGTGGACGACGCGAACCGCGTCAAGGAAATCCGCAAGTTCCCGGCCTGAGGCCGGCCCGGGCACAGCGCCATCCTGGCCTAGCCGGATGGCGCTCTCCTCAACCCTGAACCGTTTCATCATGAGCTTCCAGGTCATCATTCAACCCAGCAAGCATCAATTCCCGGTCGAGCCCGGCCAGACCGTGCTCGACGGCGCCTTAGCCGCCGGCATCGTGCTGCCCTATAGCTGTCGCAACGGCGCGTGCTCCACCTGCAAGGGCAAAGTGGTGTCCGGGGAGTTCGACGCCGGGCAATATCCCGCCCAGATCCTGTCGCCCGAAGAACTGGCCGACGGCTACACGCTGTTCTGCCAGGCGCGGCCCGAGTCGGACATGGTGGTGGAATCCACCGAAGTCCGCTTGGCCAGCGACATCCAGATCCGCAAGCTGCCCTCGCGCGTGCAGACGCTGGAACGCGTGGCGCCCGACGTTACCGTGATCAAGCTGCAACTGCCCGCGTCCGAGCAGTTCCGCTATTACGCGGGCCAGTACATCGAAGTCATCCTCAAGGATGGCCGCCGCCGCAGCTACTCGATGGCAGGCGCGCCGCACACTGGCAGCCCGTTGGAACTGCACATTCGCCACATGCCGGGCGGCCTGTTTACCGACCACGTCTTCGGCGCGGGCGATACGCAGATGAAAGAGCGCGAAATCCTGCGTCTGGAAGGGCCGTTCGGTTCGTTCTTCCTGCGCGAAGACAGCGACAAGCCGATCGTGTTGCTGGCCAGCGGCACGGGCTTTGCGCCGGTGAAGGCCATCGTGGAACACATGATCCACAAGGGCATCACGCGTCCGGTCACGCTGTACTGGGGCGGCCGCCGCCCGCAGGACTTGTACATGGATGCGCTGGCGCAATCGTGGTCGGGCCTGTTGCCCAGCTTCAACTATGTGCCGGTCGTGTCGAACGCCTTGCAGGAAGATAACTGGACGGGCCGCACGGGCTTCGTCCACGAGGCCGTCATGCAAGACATCGCCGATCTGTCGGGCCACCAGGTTTACGCCTGCGGCACGCCGTTGATGGTGGATGCCGCGCGCCGCGAATTCAGCACGCAGAATGGCCTGCCGCCGGAAGAGTTCTACGCGGACGCGTTCACGTCCGAAGCCGACCTGGCGAAAGCCGCGTCGTAACCGGAAAGCGCACGGATACGGGGGCGAATTCACAAGCTGAAAAGCTTAGTGACTTCCGCCCCTTTTTAATACGTAGGCGAAGGCAAATCGGCAAGGTAAACTGCCCTGGCAGCGGCTTGCCAAGGGCGGCGGACATCGGGTCCGCGAACCGATTTGGCACGCAAGGAGCAATGCGGGCATGAAAGTAGCGGTATTGGGTAGCGGCATTATCGGAATCTCCAGCGCCTGGTGGCTAAGCCAGGCCGGCCACGACGTCGTGGTCATTGATCGCTGCACCGGTCCCGCACAGGAAACGAGTCTGGCCAATGGCGCACAGATTTCCGTGTCCTATGCCGAGCCCTGGGCCAATCCTCAGGCGCCGTTGAAGCTGCTCAAATGGATGTTCCAGGATAATGCGCCGCTGCTGTTCCGTCCGCAGCTGGACTGGCGCCAATGGATGTGGGGCCTGGCCTTCCTGCGCGAATGCCTGCCCAGCCGGCTGGCGCCGAACATCCGCGCCATGGTCCGCATGGCCGAATACAGCCGCACTACGTTGCGCAGCATGCGCGCCGAACTGGGTATCGAATACGACCACCTTGAACGCGGCATCCTGAATTTCTATCGCGATCCCCACGAATTCGAAAACTCGCAGCGCGCCGCCGGCCTGATGCGTGACTTCGGCGTCGAGCGCCGTGTGGTTACGGCCGACGAAGTCATTGCAATTGAGCCCGCCCTGGCGCCGCATCGCCAGACCATCGTCGGGGGCGACTACACCCCCGAAGACGAAAGCGGCGACGTGCATCTGTTCACCGTCGCTCTGGCCGAACGCTGCGCCCGCGCAGGCGTCGAATTCCGCTACAGCACACGCGCGACCCGCCTGTTGACGCAAGGCGGCACAGTGCAAGGTATTGAAATCATTGAACCGGACGGCAGCTACGGCACCGTTTCGGCCGATGCCTATGTGGTGGCGATGGGCAGTTTCAGCCCGAACCTGCTGCGCCCGCTGGGCATCCCCTGCAACGTCTATCCGGCCAAGGGCTATTCGGCGACGTTTCCGGTCATCAAGCCGGAGGCCGCGCCCACGGTCAGCCTGACGGACAGCAGCCACAAAATCGTGTTTTCGCGCCTGGGCGACCGCCTGCGCATGGCAGGCACCGCAGAGCTGTCGGGCTATTCCCGCGGCCTGAACACCGGCCGTTGCGAAGCGTTGACGCACCTGGCGCAAGAACTTTTTCCCGACGCGCTCGATTTCGAGAGCGTCAGCTATTGGTCGGGCTTACGCCCGTCCACTCCCTCGAACGTGCCCATCATCGGCCGCAGCCGTATCCCCAATTTGTATATCAATACGGGACACGGTACGCTCGGTTGGACGATGGGTGTTGGCTCGGGCCGGGCTTTGGCCGATCTGCTCAGTGGACGGCGGCCAGAACCGGAATTCCCTTTTCTTGGTCTGTGAACCTATGAAGAATCTGCAATTGGCGGGCGTTGCCCGCGCGATGTTCGCCAGCCGGCGTGCATGGGTATTTGGCGCCGCGATGGCAATCGCGGGTGTGGCGAATGCCGCCCCAGTGGAAATTCAAGTCTGGCACACGCTGTCTGACGCGAATAAGGCCGAGTTCGAAAAACTGGCCAAGCAATACAACAAAGAACAGGACCAAGTCAGCGTCAAGCTGCGTGGATTCAGCTCGCAGGACGCGCTGGAGCAAGAAGCCATCAGCGCCGTCAAGGCGAAGAAGGCGCCCAACCTGGTCCAACTGACCGACAACCACTCCCCGGAAGTCGTGGCCCAGCACAAGGCCATCCTGCCCATGCACGAACTGCTGGCCAAGTACCCGATCAAGGACCTGAACTGGTTTGTGCCGGCCACCAGCAGCTTCACGCGCGACAGCAAGGGCCGCCTGCTGGCGTTCCCCTGGATGGCCGAAGTGCCGGTGATGTTCTACAACACCGCCGCCTACAAGAAGGCCGGTCTTGACCCCAACAATCCCGCTCGCACCTGGACCGGCCTGCAAGCCGAACTCCTGAAGCTGCGCGACGTGGCCGATATCGACTGCCCCTACGCCTCCAGCGATCAGGTCACGGTCCACCTGGAGAACCTGGCCCCGATCAACGGCCAGCAGTTCACCACCAACAACAACGGCCTGGATGCCGTGACCAAGAAGAGCGCTGCGCCTGCCATGCAGTTCGACACGCTCTACATGCGTCACATCTCGCTGATGGTCAGCTGGAAGCGTTCGCTGCTGTTCATGGCGCACACGGGTGACGCTGCCGCAGACAAGCTGTTCGCCAAGGGCGAATGCGCGGTGCTGACGGCGAACTCGGGCGCGTTCGGCACGTTCCTGAACACCAAGTCGCTGGCGTTCGGCGTGGCGCCAGTGCCTTACTACGATCAGGCCACGAAGTCCGCCGGCCAGCCTTTTGTGAGCGGTTCGGCCCTGTGGGCGCTTGAAGGCCGCCCGCAAGCCGAAGAAAAGGCCACCGCGCAGTTCCTGGCCTGGCTGTCCAAGCCGGTCGTGGCCGCCGAATGGCATCAGCGCACGGGCTTCCTGCCGCTGACCGAAGCCGCGTTCCGTGCCTCGGATGTGTCGTTCTACAAGAGCATCCCGGGCGCGCAAGCCGTGATTGCATCGATGAGCAACCGTCCGGCCAGCAACAGCCGTGGTTTCCGCATGGCGAACTACAACCGTATCGAACCGGTGCTGAACCAGCAGTTGAACGATGCGTTTGAAGGCAAGGTGCCGCCCGTCGCGGCCCTGAACAACGCCGCATCCCAAGCGCGTTCCCTCGCGACGCAACGCTGATCGCACACGGCTGACCGGACGGCATTCGCGCTGTCCGTTTGGCCTGCAAGAACCCGGCCCCAGGGCCGGGTTTTTTTTCGTCCATAAGGTTCGTCAGGGCAGGGTGGATCAAAGCATCCATGCGTATATGCCAGTCTGGCGGCGCGTCCGGCCCTCGTCCACCATCTGCGGCATGCGTACTACTTCCGGTGCGCCCTTTGCTCGTGGTGAGGCATGGTTCGAATCTTCTTCCTGACGGCGGCGCTGTCCTGCCTGGGGGCCTGCACAAACGGGCCGTTCAATGGCGGCGTCAATCCTTCCTGGTCAACCTCCGCGCCGGTTGCGCGGGCCTTCCGTTTTGACTGGCGCCTGTCGGGTGACCCTGCGGTCGCGCCGTTGCAGGTGTTCGACGACGGCAAGGATGTCTGGCTGCAATTCACGCCCGGCCAGGCTTTGCCAGCGATTTTCGGTGTACGTGGAAATGGCGAGCACGCGTTGCCGTATGTGCGGCGCGAACCCTATGTTGTCGTGTCGGGCGACTGGCATGCGCTGCGATTTCGCGGGGGGCGGCTGGCGGCGCGCGCCGAGCGGGATGCCGACAACGACATCGTTGCGCAAGCGCCGGGGGATGCGGAGCCCGTGGTGCTTGAATCCGCGACACCGCGCCAAGGCGTGAATGACCAAGGCGTGAATGACCCAGGCGTGAATGACCAAGGCGTCAATGAGCTGGCGTCCAACGGGCCGTTGCGCCGAAGTGTTCAGGCGGGCTCTCGTTCCGACGCGCCGATAGCGCAGGCGCCGCTCAGCGCTACCGAATCAACCCTTCTCCCCGCCCCGCAAGCGACGCCGGCTGTTGCGGCCGCTCCGCGATATCGTGCCGCGCCGCCAGACACCACGTTGCGCGGCGTGCTGGCGCGCTGGGCGGACAGTTCAGGTTGGACGTTCGCGCCGCAACACTGGGCGGTCGACGTTGATATTCCCTTGTCCGCATCGGCGGACTTTGCGGGCGACTTCAAATCCGCCGTCCGTGAATTGCTGGGCGCCACCGAGCTGGCCGACCGGCCATTGCAGCCGTGTTTTTACGGCAATCAGGTGTTGCGAGTGGTGCCCTTGGCGCAGTCCTGCACACGGGCCGCCACGCCCGCAGGAGGGGGAGCATGATGATCCGTCGAGGGATGCGCATCGTCGCGTGCGGGGTGGTGAGCGGCATGCTGGGCGCTTGCGTGGCGTCGCAGCAGGCGGCGGAACTTGGCCGTAACGCGAGCCAGCGCCACGCCACGCTTGCGGACCAGCATCAGGCATTTGCCAATGGGCTGACTGACCGCCAGGCACGGATCGCCGCGCAAGAAGTGGCCGCGCCTTGGCTGGCCGGCAAACCGCAGCCGTTGGCGCGCGACGTCACCTTGCCGCCGGCATTGCGTGAAAACGTGCCGACCACGTTGATGCTTGCTGAAGAAACCGATCTTTCCGCCTTGGCGCAGCGGCTGGTTGCCGCTACCGGCATTCCGGTGCGGGTCAAGCCCGACGCCTTGCTTGCGCTTGAACATTTCCTGCCGCGCCTGGCGTCGAATGCCGGCTTGTCCGTACCGGCGCCCGTCCGTCTGGAAGTCCGCGATGGTCCATTGCCGCTTGCAGACTTGCTGGATGCATTGGCTGCCCGGTTCTCGGTGCATTGGCGCTATCAGCATCAAGCCATTGAGTTCTACCGCACGGAAACCCGGGTGTTCGACATGCGCGCGCTATCGCTCGCCAGTACGGTCGACATCCGGCTGGGCCGTTCGGGCAGCGACGACGGCGAAGGGTTCGAAAGCACGTCCAACACCACCTTGTCATCCCGGGAGCACAACGCGTTGGCGGTATTACGCGCCAACATCACGCCGTTCCTGACGCGCTCGGGTTTCGTCGCTGACGCAGTGGATGGCGCGACGACATTGGTGGTCACCGACACGCCTGAAGCGCTGGACCGCGTGGCGCACTATCTCGACCGCGAGAACAAGGCGTTGACGCGCCGCGTGCGGCTGGTGTTTGAAGAGATCACGGTCATCGCCAAGCAATCGGCGTCAGGAGGCTTGGACTGGAACGCGCTCTACGCCGCAGCAGGCGCGTCGGCGCGCTTCGCGATGGCAGCCGTATCGGGTGTGGGCGCGGCTGAGTTGGCGGGCGGCGTCGGCAGCGGGCCGTTCCAAGGTTCGCAGGCGGTGGTGTCGGCGCTAAGCACCATGGGCGCCATCGTCCGGCACAGCAAAGTCCCCGTGCTGACCTTGAACCGCCGGCCCGTCACGCATGCCATCCGCACCACCTTTTCCTATATCGACCGTGTCCAGAGCACGTCGGTGCCAGGCGCAACGACGGCGGGCGCCAATGGCTCGCTGCCCGCGGTCTCCATCAGCCAGAAGGAAGAAACCGTCGGCTCGTTTTTGACGTTGCTGCCCGATATCCAGGAAGACGGTCAGATCCTGCTGTCCGTCGCCTATGACAACGCGGTGGCGCATCCGCTGAAGACGATCACGTTCGGAGAACGCGGCAATCAGGTGCAAGTCCAGCAGATCACGATTGACGGCAACGGCACGGTGCAACAGATCGAGCTGCGGCCCGGTCAGCCCGTCATCTTGTCGGGCTTCGACCGCCGGCAAGACCAGCACGATCGCCAACGGCTTGCGCCTGGCATGCCCCTGATCACCGGCGGGCAAGACAGTGCGGCGCAGGAGCGCGAGACCACGCTGATGCTGGTTACGGCGCAGGTCGAAGAAGGTTACTAAGGACACGATATGAACCGAGCTCCCTATTTTCTGATGCATGAATGTCCGGGCAGCGCACGCTACCTGGCGTTTGGGCTGCGCTGGCTCGCGCTGATTGGTTCCGATGTGCCGGGCTTGGCGCGCACGCGTGGCCGGCGGCTGCGGGCCACGCACTTCGTGGTTGGTGGCTCGCCCGCCACCATGGCGGGCTATGGCAGAACGCACTCGGCGTGGCGCCGGGGCTGGCGCGCGGGGCGGTCCCACCGCGGTGGTGTGCCACACATCCAGGCGGCCGCTCAGCTATACGCGCTGTTGTATCCCAGCGGCGGCCATTGCCTGATCCCGTTGCCTGACGGCCGCTATTGGCTGGCGGCAGCGCAAGACGGCATGGCGCTGTCGCAGGCAGATCGCTTGTTTGACTCGCACGATGAGGCGCTGCACGCGCACAGGCGCTTGGCCGATGACCGGCCCGGATTGCAGGTCCACGACGCTGGCACGGTATGGGCGGCGCTGTTGCAAGCGGTGGAGCCAGGCGCGCAGTTGACGCCATTGCTTACCCGCTGGGCCGCATTGCCGCTGGTGCCGCGCGTTTTCCTGGCGTGCGTGGGGCTGTCCGCGGTGGCGCCGCCGGTATGGAACCTGTTGTCGGCACGCTTCACTGTTCGCTTGCCCGCGGTGGCTTCGCCATCTGCCGATTCGGCGGCTGCGCTGACGCCATCTCGGCCGTTGCTTGAAGGCATGGCGGCGCATGCCCGCACTGAAATGGCGAACCTGTTGCGCAGTGTGGGCAGGCTCCCTGTTCACGTTCAAGGTTGGGCGTTGCGCCGCGCACAGTGTGATGCGGGTGCAACAGGCTGGGATTGCGGCGCGGTTTACGCGCGCGCCTCGCCGCAAGCCACGAATCTCCAGCTGCACCATCGGTTGCCCGTTGGCTGGCGGGTGACTTTCAATCCGCTTGAAGAAGCGACGTTGCGCTGGCACATCACGTCGGCGCTGGTGCCGTTGGCGTCCATGACGCTACCCAGCGCGCTGCGCGTCGATACCGAACTGGCCGGGGCGCTGCAACAGTTGCAGCCTGCATTCACCGCTGTGGCGCTGGCGCCAGCCGTTGCCTTGTCGTCACCGTTGCCGTCGCCGTCCTCCCCCTCGTCAGCGGACGGGTCAGCGGAGGCTGCGCAAACCCTCCAACCCTTGGTCCGGCGTCGCGCATTGCGCATGCACGGCCCGTTGCGTTCATTCGCGCTATTGCCCGGCCCGTTTGAAACGGTGCGCTGGTCTCGTTTGGCCGTGAACGTGCAGCCCCTTCAGCGGCCCACTCTGGCTGCCAGCACGCTGGTCGCCGAATTGCACGGAGATCTCTATGAGCAGGATTAGGCTTGCCGCCCGGCGCGTTGCGCAATCTTTAATTGTGGCGTTCTCGCTGGCCATCGGTGCGCAGGCTCAGGCGTTGTCGCCGCACGTTGATGAGGCTCAGGGGTGGCCGGATGTTGAGACGGTGCAGACCCTGTTGCGCGCCGATGCGGCGGCGGCCTTGGCCGATTGCCGGACGCCGGGGATCTGCCAGCCGGGGGCCGCACCTGCGGACCAGGCGGCTTCTGCCGGACCCAAACAGGACGACATCCGCGTGGCCGCGATCTTCGGGTCCACCCGGCGGCTCACTGTCGATGTCGTCGTCAATGGTGCGTTGCTGCGCTATCGGGCGGGCCATGGTGCGCCTATCGCCGGGGCGGTCTCGGCGAATGGCTATCAACTGCTGGCAGTCGTTGGGGCTTGCGTGCACTTGCGCCGCAACGAACACGATCACATGGCCTGCGTGCCGGTCGGGAGGGCGCTGCCATGACGCTGCCTTTAACGCCGTTAGCAATGCTGCCTTTAACGCCGTACGCAATGCTGCCTTTAACGCCATCACCGTCTTCAACCCGACTCACACCGAGCGACCCCCAATTGCTGCATACCGCCGACGACATCGCTCGGCTAGCGCCCGCTTTCGTCCGCGCATTGGGCGACGAATTCGATCTTGCCTCATTGGCGGGCCGGTTGTGCCCGGTGCTGCTGGACAGCGGCCATGCCGCTCTGTTCGCGGTCGACGAATACGCGCTGGGCGATACCGTCGACGAACTTGAACGCATGGTGCGCGCGGCCGGATACCGCTTGGCCAAGCCGTCACGCTACATCCTGCCTGCGCCGTTGCTGCTGATGATTGCGCGCGGGCAATTGACGGCGGCGGGCTTGGGGCGTCGGGGCAAAGGATCACCGGCTGAACGAACGTCCGCCCTGGCTGCCTTGTTTCAAGACGTCGTCCGTTGGGGCGTGACGCAGGGCGCCAGCGATGTCCATATCAACGTCAATCAGCGGCAGGCTTTCTGCGACATCCGCTACACCATCAATGGCGAGTATGTCGGCACGGAACGTTTTGCCGGGCTTTCGAACACGACATTGCTGGAGGTGCTGGCGGTAGCCTGGATGGAGGTGCGCGGGGGCAACGGCGCGGTGTTCGATCCGGCGCTTGAGCAGCAAGGGCGTATCGCGCTTGAGGTCGACGGCATCCCGATTGTGTTGCGCTGGGCATCGCTGGCAACCGATGTGGGGCCGTCTGTCTGCCTGCGGATTCTGCGCTTGGACGCCACGGCTGACGGCGATCTTCACGCACTGGGTTATCTGCCCACGCAAATCGAGACGCTGCTGCGCGCCCGCGACCGCGAAGGCGGCGCCATTGTGCTTGCCGGCGTGGTCGGCTCCGGCAAATCCACGACCATCGCGACGTTGATGCGGGGCATCGAATCGACGCGCAAGGTCATCACATTGGAAGACCCGGTTGAATACGTTATCCCCAACGCATTGCAGAACACGCTGAACGGCGCGCTGGCGGAATCCGCGTGGCCGACGCTGGACGCCAAGTTGAAGACCATCAAGCGGTCGGCGATGAACGATTTGCTGATCGGAGAAATCCGAGATGTGGATACGGGGCGAGCGTTCATGGACCTGGCCGGTTCGGGCGTCAGCCTTTACGCCACCACGCATGCGGGGTCGGCGGCCATGGTTCCTGAACGGCTGGCGTCAGAGGCGATTGGCGTGTCTCGAGATTTCCTCGCGACGCCCGGCATGCTCAAGCTGCTGGTTTATCAAACGCTGTTGCCGCGCTTGTGTTCGGCCTGCGCCTTGCCGCTGGAATCCCTCTGGCGAGAGCAAACCTCTTCGCGCACATCGGATTCGGCGTTCGCTGCCCAATGGGATTGGCAGGCTTGGACGCACGAAATGGAACGCGTATACCGCTTGGAACCGCATGCACTGAGGGTCAGAAATCCGGCCGGGTGCGGCGCTTGCCGTCGTCCGCAATTGCCTGAACTCAATGGCACGGCGGGGCGCTGTGTTGCCGCGGAAATGATCGAGCCCGAACGGGTAGAGGGTTTTCTGGAACGCGTGCGTTTGCGCGATAACGCGGCGTTGATGTCCGCCACGCAAGAGGCAGACCCATGGGCATGGCGCGATGTTTCAACACGAGGCGCAAGGGCGTTGGACGGCGCCTTGCATCGAGTCAGCTCCGGCGAGGTGGACCCGCGAGCGCTGCTGCGCCGCTTCGACCTTCTGGTTTCACCGCAAGCCGCCAGCGCCGAACTGGGCGCCGGACGGGATCGGGGGCTGATATGAGGTGGCTGACATGACTTGGCTGACTCGCCCGGCCCCGGTTCGGTTCGGTTTGCGTTTCGAAGCCGCGCCGCGATGGATGGATGCGATGCGCTTTCGTTTCCAGCGCGCCGATTACTACGCCTATCTTGCCGATCTGATCGACGGCACGCAGGGGCGCAAGAACCTGCGCGACATTTTTGATGACGATGCGCGCCGATACGGCCCGCGCACGGTACGGGGCCGGCTGTCTCGCGATTGGGCTGCGGCGTACCTTGAGGCGGGCGGCGACCTGGGGTTGGCGTGGCGAGACACATTCCCTTCCGGCGAATGCTTGCTGCTTAGCTGCGTGCAGGAAGAGGGCGGCGATCTTGCGGCGGCGCTGCGCGACTTGTCGCGTGCCGTCCAGTTGGCCGGGGATGCCTGGCTGGCTGTGGCAACGGCGGCTGCGGCGGGCGTCGTGGCGGCTGCCGTCGCGTTCGCCCTGCTGTGCGCGATTCCCTACTTCAGCGTGCCGCGCTTGCAGCAGGTCTTTCAGCTGGTGCCGCCCGAAGACTATCGGGGGCTGACGCGCGGTTTGTTCGCCCTGGCGCGCGCGTTGAAGCAGTGGCTGCTGCTCTGGCTCGTGCTCAGTTTGGGCCTGGCGGGGTTGAGCCTGTGGTCGCTGCCGAATCTCACGGGTCCATTCAGGCGCGTGCTTGATGGCTGGCTGCTGTGGCGCTTGTACCGGGATTTCCAGGCGATTCGCTTTCTTTGCCTGCTATCGGTGCTGGTTCGCCAGCACGGGGCGGCTGACACCCGGCTTCGCCGTGCGCTGTCTGTCCAGGCGCGCAGCGCGCAACCGTGGATGCACGCGCACCTGCAAACCATGTTGGACCGCATCAATGCCGGGGCAAGCGGCCCCGAGATATTCGGCACGGGCCTGCTGGATCAGGAAACCTGGTGGTACATGGCCGACATGATGGACGCGTTGGGGCTGGAGGCCGGTCTGGCGCAGGTTCGCCAGCGCGTCGAGTTGCGCCTGCTGGTGCGGGTGCGCCGGCAAGCCGCCACGCTGCGATGGTCGTTGCTGATCCTGTCGCTGGCGACCGTGTTGGGCGTCACGTTCTGGCATTACGGCGTCGTTGATGAGCTGCGCCAGGCGTTGACCAATTTCTACGCAAGCCAGTAGCGCGGCGATGCATCACTCAAACCACTGATTTCATCAACCAAAGGAGGCAACCATGCCTGGTCTAAGGGTTCAGCAATATCGGCTCAGCACGCGTCAGCGAGGGTTCTCGTTAATGGAGGTGTCCATCGTTACCGCCATCGTCTTGTTGATCGCCATCGTCGGCATTCCCGCGATTGGTGCGTACGTGATCGAGAACAAGGTGCCCAAGGTGGGCGAAGAACTCCAGCGGTTCATCGCCAGCATGAAAATCAATGCCCAAGGCGGCGGCGTCAATCCGTACTTGGGTTTGGACACTGGCGCAATGGCGAATGCGCTGCGCGATTCCAGCGTGCTGGCCGTCCAGGGCAGCGGCGCGTCGGCCCGTATCGTGCATGGCCTGGGCGGCAGCGGGGCGGGCCGCAATGGGGTGGTGGAGGTGGTGGCCGGGACATTGGGGGGCGCAGGCCTGGGTTCTGCCTTCACCGTGACGCTGACGAATGTGAGCCACGCAGCCTGTCCGGCGCTGGCGTCTGTGCTGCAACGCGTGTCGGACACAATTTCCATCGGCGGCGGCGAAGGCGTCAAAGTCGTCAAAGATACGCAATCCATCCCCATCCTGCCCTACCGCGCGGCGCAGGCCCAGGCGCAATGCGGCCAAGGGGACGTCAACACCTTTGTATTCACGGCAAAATGATGCGGCCTGCCTTGTCGGACGACGCGCAGTGGCGCGCCATCTTGAGTCCGCATCAGCAGGGGGGCTTTTCGCTGGTGGGCTTGGCGCTTGCGTTGGCATTGACCTCTGTCATCGCCATTTGGGCGTCGAACCAGGTCGTTCAGCGAATCGAAGACGCAGCGGCGCGCGCCTCGGGGCTGTGGCTCACGCAGGTCCGCGAGGCTGCGGCGGGGATGCTGGCTCGGCATTTCGACGTGCTGGCCAAGGCAGAGACCCCGTTGAGTGAGGGCGGGCAGCCGCTATTCGCGGATGCTCTTGCGCCGACGGTGCCCGAGTTTCGCGCCCTGGCGCTGCTGCCGGCGGCTTTCCCAGAGCGTTCGGCGATGGGGTTCGGCGCGCAAATCAGGGTAGTCAGGGGCGAAGGTTGCCCAGGCGAGCGCTGCCGGCTCGATGCCCTGATCTATAGCGCCGCACCGATTCTGAAATCCGGGTCTCGCTTTCCTGATCTGATTGGCATTGCTGCGGTGATGGACGCCGCGCAAGGTTATGGCGGCGCGGTGTGGGCGGAGTCGCCTGACCGGGTTCGCGGCTCGTCGTTCAGTTTCCCGAACCCTCTGGCGCCCGGCGCCCCTGCCTATGCCGCAGGCACGGTGGCGCTGTGGGCCGGGGCGGGGCCTGGAGCCGATCGCTCGCCCGTCATGCCCGACCTGGACCCTTTCGTCAGGATTGGCGACGCGCGTGACCCCATGCTGCAAGGCACGCTGACGGCCGCGTCTTCCGTGATCGCGGGCGGGTATCTGTCGGTGGGGGCGCGGGCTCAGGCGGGGCAGCACTGCGGGGTGGCGGTTGGCACGATCGCCACGTCGAACGATGGCGAGCTGCTGACCTGCCAATCCAGCGTCTGGCGGCGCGCCAGCAGCGGCTTCGGCGGCGCGTATAGCGTCAACTATCCGAGGGGCTGCACGCACTTTTCCGGAGCCTCCACCGCAAATCCCGTCACCGGGCAGTGCTCTTGCCCACCTGGTTTCACGGAGGTCATCGTGTCGGCAGGCGGGAAATGGACCGAAACCGAAGGGTGGACCACCGGGTATGTCTGTGTCCGATAGGGGGTCTGGCACCCATTCCCGCGCTTTTCCGCCAAACCTCTATAATCAAAGATTCGCCTAAATCCTGCGTCATCCACGATGAAATCCTCCGAGATTCGCCGCCAGTTCCTGCAATTCTTCAAGTCGAAGGGACACACCATTGTTCCTTCGTCGTCGCTCGTCCCCGGCAACGACCCGACCTTGCTCTTCACCAATTCGGGCATGGTCCAGTTCAAGGACGTGTTTACGGGCAAGGAATCGCGGTCGTACACGCGAGCCACCTCGTCGCAGCGCAGTGTGCGCGCCGGCGGCAAGCACAACGACCTGGAGAACGTGGGCTACACCGCCCGCCACCATACGTTCTTCGAAATGCTGGGTAACTTCAGCTTCGGCGACTACTTCAAGCGCGACGCCATCCAGTACGCCTGGGAACTGCTGACGCAGGTCTACAAGCTGCCGGCCGAGAAGCTCTGGGTCACCGTGTACCAGGAAGACGACGAAGCCTACGACATCTGGGCCAAGGAAGTTGGCGTGCCGGCCGAGCGCATCATCCGCATCGGCGACAACAAGGGCGCACGCTACGCTTCCGACAACTTCTGGCAGATGGCCGACACCGGCCCTTGCGGTCCGTGCTCGGAAATCTTCTTTGACCACGGCCCCGAAATCTGGGGCGGCCCCCCGGGATCGCCCGAGGAAGATGGCGACCGCTACATCGAAGTCTGGAACCTGGTGTTCATGCAGTTCGAGCGCGACGCGCAAGGCAATATGCCGCGTCTGCCGCGCCCCTGTGTCGATACCGGCATGGGTCTGGAACGTATCGCCGCCGTCCTGCAGGGCGTGCATTCCAACTACGAAATCGATCTCTTCCAGACGCTCATCCACGCCGCCGCTCGCGAAACCGGTGTGAAGGATCTGGACAACAACTCGCTGAAGGTCATCGCTGACCACATCCGCGCGTGCTCGTTTCTGATCGTGGACGGCGTGATTCCCAGCAACGAAGGCCGCGGCTATGTGCTGCGCCGCATCGTCCGCCGCGCGCTGCGCCATGGCTACAAGCTGGGTCAGACCAAGCCGTTCTTCCACCGTCTGGTGCCGGATCTGGTCGCGGAAATGGGTGAAGCCTATCCGGAACTGGCTGCCATGGCTGACCGCGTGGGCCAGGTGCTCAAGCAGGAAGAAGAGCGCTTTGGCGAAACGCTCGAGCATGGCATGCGCATTCTGGACACTGCCCTGGCCAACGTGCCCAAGGGCGGCGTGCTGGACGGCACGACGCTGTTCACCCTCTATGACACCTACGGCTTCCCCGTGGACCTTACCGCCGACATCTGCCGCGAACGCGAAGTGGAAGTCGATATGGCCGGTTTCGAGGTCTCTATGGAGCGCCAGCGTGACCAGGCGCGCGCCGCCGGCAAGTTCAAGATGGCCGAAGGCCTGAGCTACGAAGGCGCCGACACGCGCTTCGAAGGCTACGAAAAGCTGGAGCTCGACAACGTCAAGGTCACGGCCTTGTATGTCGATGGCTCGCAAGTGCAGCAAGTGAAGGCCGGCCAAAGCGCTGTGGTGGTCTTGGACGTCACGCCGTTCTACGCGGAGTCGGGCGGCCAGGTCGGCGACACCGGTTTGCTGGAAGCGGACGGCGTGCGCTTTGCCGTGGCCGATACGCTCAAGATCCAGGCCGGCGTGTTTGGCCATCATGGTGTGCTGGAATCGGGCACGCTGTCGATCGGCGACACGCTGCTGGCGCGCGTTGACGCAGTTCGTCGCGCCCGCACCGTGCGCAACCACTCGGCCACTCACCTGATGCACAAGGCCTTGCGCCAGGTGCTGGGCGCGCACGTGCAGCAGCGCGGCTCGCTGGTGGACCCCGACAAGACCCGTTTCGACTTCGCGCAAGACGCGCCGATGACCGCCGAGCAGATCGCGCGCGTTGAAGCCATTGTCAACGCCGAAGTCCTGGCCAACCAGCCCACCGTGGCCCAGGTCATGGCCTACGACGACGCGGTCAAGGGCGGCGCCATGGCGCTGTTCGGCGAAAAGTACGGCGACTCCGTGCGCGTGCTGGACATTGGTTTCTCGCGTGAACTCTGCGGCGGCACGCACGTCAGCCGCACGGGCGACATCGGCCTGTTCAAGATCATTTCCGAAGGCGGCGTGGCGGCGGGTGTGCGCCGTATCGAAGCCATCACGGGCGACAACGCGTTGGCTTGGGTGCAGAACCAGAACGCCTTGCTGACCCAGATCGCCGGCATGCTGCGTAGCACGCCGGCCGATGTGCCGGCGCGTATTGCGCAGGTGCAGGATCAGGTCAAGGCGCTGGAAAAAGACCTCGAGCAATCGCGCAACAAGCTGGCCGCCAGCGCGGGTAACGACCTGGCTACCAGCGCCGCCGTTGACGTCAAGGGCATCAAAGTCCTGGCCGCCAGCATCGCCGATGTCGATCCCAAGGCATTGCGCGGCATGGTCGACAACCTGAAAGACCGCCTGAAGCCGGCGGTGGTGCTGCTGGCCACCGGCGCTGCCGATGGCAAGATCAGCGTGGTGGGCGGCGTTACCGCCGACCTGACCGACCGCATCAAGGCTGGCGATTTGGTGGGCTTTGTCGCCAGCCAGGTTGGCGGCAAGGGCGGCGGCCGCCCGGACATGGCCATGGGCGGCGGCACCGATCTCGCAGCCTTGCCCGCAGCGATTGCCGGCGTGCAGAAGTGGGTGGACGAGCGTCTGTGATGAGCAGCGGGGATACCGGCCTGAACGCGGGCGCGCAAACGCCCGTGTTTCAGCAGGAAGTGGATGCCAGCGGCCTGACGTGTCCGCTGCCCATCCTGCGCGCCAAGAAAGCGTTGGCGCAGATGGTCAGCGGCGAAGTCTTGCGCGTTGTCACCACCGACCGCAATGCAATCCGCGACTTTCAGGCGTTTTCCCGGCAAACCGGCAATGCGCTGGTTGCGCAGCACGAGGCTGATGGCCATTGCGTGCACTACCTGCAACGGCGCTGACCTTCCGGCCTTCGGCCAATAATCATCGCCCGATGCAATAAAAAGGCCCGCCTTCCAGCGGGCCTTTTTGCATGTCGCTGACGGGTTTACTTGTGGATGGCCACAGCGACCGCCTGCGTGATGGTGAAATCCACCAGATCGCCTTCCTTCAGTTGCTGCAAGCGTGCCTGGAGCGCCGGGTCCTTGACCTGGATGGTGCGCATCCCGCCTTGCGGGCCCTTCAGGGTGACCAAGTTTGCACTTTTGTTGATGTGCCAGATTTCGGCGGTGATGGTCGTTTGGCGGCCCATCGCGCCACCGGGCTTGGCGCCGGGGGCGCTGCGGGTCGCCGACGTTTCTGTGACGACCTCGGGCGCGCCTGAGCCCGCGCGGCGCACATCGACCGCGACGGATTCGTAATAATCCAGCGTCAGGGTATCGCCCGTTTTGATCTGTTGGAAATTACGCACGTCCGGGCCTGCAACGACATCGACGGAATTGCCGTTGGCGCCTTGCAGGGTGATGGTGCGCGTGGCGGGGTCAACCGCCGTCACCTTGCCGGACGCGGTGGTGAGCGCCGCGCCGACCACGCGGGCAGACGCCGCAAACGGCATCGCCAATGTGCCCAGCAAAATGCCCGTCAACGCCAGGCGCGCAACGGGAGTGAAGACAGATTTCTGGTTCTTCATGATGTGGCACCCTCCAGTAGAGGAAGTGTTGGGAAAAAACACGAGGGGAACTGGGGATAATGCGAGCTCAGCGGAAGACATCCGCCTTCAGGACGAGGGCTTGAATACTGCGATGGGCCGACGCCGCAGGGGCGTGGCCGGGTGGAGCAAAGCGTGGAGTAAGGCGTACGACGACATAAATCCGATCTCTCCAATCGGGTTATTCTTCAAACGCACTAACGGTCAACCGCAGGAAATGCAGACGTGGGCGCGGCGAGAAGGCTACACTTTGGTCTGCGGCGGGCTCCGGCCCGTTTTTGTAGAATACCCGGATGTGGTGTTTTAGGATACAAAACGCGCCGCCACGACTGATTCAGCACCTGCATTTGCCAGCTGGCTTGTTTAAGTGCTAGAATTTCCCGTTTTTCACAACTAATTCAAGGGATTACCTATGGTGGTGATTCGCCTGGCCCGCGGTGGGTCCAAGAAGCGTCCGTTTTACAACCTGGTGGCCACCGATTCGCGTAACCGTCGCGACGGCCGCTTCATCGAGCGCGTGGGTTTCTACAACCCCGTAGCTAGCGAAGGCACGGAAAACCTGCGCATTGCGCTGGATCGCGTGCAGTACTGGACCGGCACTGGCGCCCAACTGTCGCCTGCTGTTGAGCGTCTGGTCAAGGACTACTCGGCTAAGGTTTCCGCCGCTGCTTAATTGCCGCGTCGACCAACCAAGTCGTTAGTTCAGCTGTAAAAGCTACCATTCTTAGCTGTTTCATCCTTACCAAGAGCGCGATACATGTCTGATGCCGCAACCTCTAACGCGGCGCCTACGGATTTGATCGAGCTGGGCCGCATCACTGCAGCCTACGGTGTGAAAGGCTGGGTCAAAGTGCAGCCTCATTCGGCCAATGCCGAAGTGCTGCTCTCAGCATCTCAATGGTGGTTGACTCGCCCTGTGCCTGAATTGGCGCGGGGCGCTGTCGCGTCTGCGCCTGTCGTAATCAAAGTTCTGCAAGCCCGCTCGCAAGGCGCCACGGTCGTGGCCCAGCTGGCGGGTATTGCCGATCGCGATCAGGCCGAAGCCATGCGCGGATATTCCGTGCAGGCGCCACGCGGATCTTTCCCCGCGCCGGAAGAAGACGAATACTACTGGGTCGACCTCATCGGCTGCGCGCTGTACACCAGCGCCAACGGTGAACCCGCCTTGATTGGCGTGGTGGACGAAGTCCTTGATAACGGCGCTCACGCCGTCTTGAAGGTTTTGTGCCAGAAGGCAGGGGCCGAAGGGCCCGAGCCCATCCTGACCGCCAAAGGCCGACCCGCCGAAATGCTTGTTCCGTTCGTACGTGCGCACATACACGCCGTCGATCTGGCTGCTCGCCGCATTGACAGCGATTGGCCGGCGGATCTTTGATGCGATTTGACGTCGTTACGCTCTTTCCCGAAATGTTCGGGGTAGTGCGCGATCTGGGTGTCACCGGCCGGGCGCATGCCCAGGGCCGGTGGTCTCTGCATGCGTGGAATCCTCGAGATTTCACGCACGACGTTCATCGCACGGTGGACGACCGCCCCTACGGCGGCGGCCCCGGAATGGTGATGATGGCGGGGCCTTTGGAAGCCGCTGTCAACGCCGCTCAGGACGCGCGCGCCGCGCTTGGCCTGGGCCGTGCCCCCGTTGCGCTGCTGGCCCCGGTTGGACAGCGCTACGATCAGGCGGGCGCCGAAACACTGGCTGCAAGCGACGGGATCATCCTGATTTGCGGCCGATACGAAGGTGTCGACCAGCGCTTCATTGAACGCTGCGTGACCCACGAAATATCCCTGGGCGACTTTGTGTTGTCCGGCGGAGAAATCGCCGCGCTTGCGGTGATCGATGCCGCCGTGCGTCTCTTGCCCGGCGTGCTCAACGATGGCGATTCCGCATTGCAGGACTCGTTCAACGACACCTTGTCCGGCTTGCTGGACAGCCCCCACTACACGCGCCCCGAAGTCTACGAGGGCGAGTCCGTGCCCCCGGCGCTGCTTAGCGGCCATCACGCCAACATCGCCCGTTGGCGGCGCGAACGCTCGCTGGCGTTGACCGCCGCCCGCCGCCCTGAGCTGCTGGAATCCGCCCGTGCCAAGGGCTGGTTGAACAAAGCCGATGAGCGCTTTTTGGCTGAATTGGCCGGCACGTACGACCCGGCATCTGATGCCCCCAAGCGGCGGCGCAAATCTTCAAGCAAGCCTGCGGCCAGTTCGCCCGCAACGCCTGACGCCTCTTCCTAACGCTTTTCATCAGACTGGCGCTGCCCAACCCCGCTAGGGATGTTCCTAGGTTGTGGGCGGTTTGTGTGCTCCTTAGTATTGAAAATTACATGCAAATGAAATTTTCATATGAATCAGCCCCGCCGCGCCGAATCTGGCCTGTCTTCCTCTGAACGCCCAACCCCGGCGTCATCGCGCCTGTCGTCCGGCCGGCCGGAATCCGCCGTTGATATGTGGCTGGGCCAGCAATTGCGCCAGTTGCGCAAGCAACAGGGCCGCTCGCTGACCGATGTGGCCAGTGCTTGCGGCATGTCGGTCGGACTGTTGAGCCAGATCGAGCGGGGCTTGAGTTCCGCCTCGGTCAAGACGCTGGACCTGCTTGCCCGTGAGTTTCAGGTGTCGGTCAATTCGCTGCTGCGCAATGCCGAGCACACGCAGGGCGAAGATGGCGGCCGCGTGGCGCGCGCCGGTACGCATCGGTTTATCGACCTGAGCGAAAAAGGCATCAGCAAAGAGATGTATACGCCGCCCGCCTGCCGCAGCATGGACCTGTGCCGCGCGACCATCGAACCGGGCGGCTCCACCGGCAATGAGCTGTTCGTAACGGGGCAGGGCGAGCAGATCGGCGTCGTGCTCAAAGGGTCGTTAGAACTCTGGGTAGGCGACCGCGTCGTGCTGCTCAACGAAGGCGATAGTTTTTGCTATGCCAGCAGCACGCCGCGCCGCTGGCGCAATCCCGGCTCGCAGGCGACGGAAGTCATCTGGGCCATTTCCAACATCACTCAAGCCGCGGGGGACGACACGCAACAAGCGCCCTAGGCGCGCAGCATCCACAGCGGCGCGGCGACACTGGGGATCGCCGCGCCACCGGACACGCCAGGCGTTGCCCGGACTTCTTTGCCACGATGAGGAAATGTCATGAAATTCAAGACTCTGGTTGTCTCGGTATTTGCTGCATTGTCCATGGCCGCGGGCGCGCACGCCCAGACGGTGTTGAAAGTGGGGTCCACACCCACCGGCAGTCCGTTCACGTTTCTCGACACCAAGACCAACAGCATTGAAGGCGTGATGGTCGACATCGTGAAAGCGGTTGGCAAAGAAGCGGGATTCGAGGTGCAGATCGAACCCATGGCGTTTTCGGCGCTGATCGGTTCGCTGACTTCCAAGCGTATCGACATCGTGTCGGCGGCCATGTTCATCACGCCGCAGCGCCAGCAGGTGGTGAGTTTTTCGGAACCGGTCTATCGCTACGGCGAAGGGCTGATGGTGCTGAAGACCGACAACAAGGATTACAAGTCCTTTGCCGACATGAAAGACATGACGGTAGGCGTGCAGGTGGGCACCGCGTTTGTCGAACCCATCCAAAAGAGCGGCGTGTTCAAGGAAGTGAAGCTCTACGACAACCCGCCCGACATGATGCGCGACGCCAATGCCGGCCGTATCCAGGGCGGCTTCATGGACTACCCGATTGCGGCCTACATCCTGACGCAAGGCAACTACCCGAACCTGAAGATGGCGCAGTCTTACCAGCCCACCATCATGGGCAGCCTGGGGCTGGCCACGCGCAAGGAAGACACCGCGCTGCTTGACCGCATCAACAAGGCGCTGGTCAAGCTGAAGGCGGACGGCGCCATCGACGCCATCCTGAAAAAGTGGGGCCTGTCCGGCGCCTGATGCCGGCCTGATCTCAAGCAACTCGCAGTTTTTGCATCAGCCTGGCCGGTGCGCGCCCGCGCGCCGGCGGGCGGGGCGCATCCCGCGTTCCCGTGGGCTGTCTCGTCGGGGTGGGTGAAGTCATGATGGAATTCTTCAAGGATTCGGCGGAGTATCTGCCGATATTGCTGCAAGGGGCAAAGCTGACAATCCTGGTGACGCTGGGGTCGTTGGCGCTGTCGACCGTGCTGGGCCTGGTGTGGGCGCTGATGCGGGTGTCGGGCAACACGTTCCTGTCCAAGCTCAGCGGCGGCATCATTAATCTGCTGCGCGGCATTCCGATCATCGTGCTGCTGTTCTATATCTATTTCGTGATGCCCGACATGGGTGTGTCGTTGACCGCCGTGCAGGCCGCCATCATCGGCTTGGGCGTGGCGTATTCAGCCTATCAGGCCGAGAATTTTCGCGCGGGGATTCAGGCGATTGACCGTGGCCAGATCGAAGCCGCGATGGCGATGGGCATGAGCTGGAGCATGACGATGCGCCGCGTGGTGCTGCCGCAGGCTGTGAAGATTGTGCTGCCGCCCTACGGCAACATCATGATCATGATGCTCAAGGATTCGTCGCAGGCCTCCACGATCACCGTGGCGGAGCTGGCCTTGCAGGGCAAGCTGATCGCTGTGTCGACCTTCAAGAACGCGACGGTGTTTTCGCTGGTGGCGTTGATGTACCTGGTGATGTGCGTGCCGCTGATTCTGCTGGTCCGGCATCTGGAAAAAAGGAGCGCCACGAAATGATCGAACTCCAGGGAGTCCGCAAGAGCTTCGGCTCGCTAGAGGTGCTGAAAGGGATCGATGCCGAAGTCAGCAAGGGCGAAGTCGTCTGCGTGATCGGCCCGTCGGGTTCGGGCAAATCCACCATCCTGCGCTGCATCAACGGGCTGGAACGCTACAACGCCGGCCGTATCACGGTTGATGGGGAATTGGTTGACGCCGATGCGCCGTCCATCGTGTCCATCCGCACGCAGGTGGCGATGGTGTTCCAGCGCTTCAACCTGTTTCCGCACCGCACCGCGTTGGAAAACGTGATCGAAGGGCCGATCTTCGTGAAGAAGGAACCGCGTGCGCAAGTGCTGGAACGCGGCCGCGAGCTGCTCGCCAGCGTGGGCTTGGCGGACAAGGCGGACGCGCATCCGAATCAGTTGTCGGGCGGCCAACAGCAGCGCGTGGCGATTGCACGCGCGTTGGCGATGCAGCCCAAAGCGATTTTGTTCGACGAGCCCACCTCCGCGCTGGACCCGGAGCTGGTGGGCGATGTGCTGGGCGTCATGCGCAAGCTGGCGGAAGCCGGTATGACGATGGTGGTCGTGACGCACGAAATGAGTTTTGCCCGCGAGGTTGCCGACCGCGTCATGTTCTTCGATGGCGGCGTCATGGTGGAGCAGGGCGCGGCCCGCGAAGTGCTGAATCATCCGCAGCATCCCCGTACGCAGGACTTCCTGCGCCGCGTGCTGCATCCCATGTAAGGAATCATCATGCAGCAAGCGCCGTTTCCCTTATCGCCGTCATTGTGGGCAGCCACCGCCGCGGCGCCTCCGCCGACCGAGCCGCTGATGGCCTCCACGCAGGCGGACGTGCTCGTCATCGGCGGCGGATACGCCGGCCTGAGCACGGCCTTGCATCTGGCCGAGCGGGGCGTCAAAACCGTGGTGCTGGAGGCGCGCGAGATCGGCTTTGGCGGATCGGGTCGCAATGGCGGGCAGGTGATTCCCGGCTTGAAGTACGACCCGGACGCCTTGATCTCGATGTTCGGCCACGACCGCGGCGAGCGGCTGTTGCGGTTCGCCGGCGCCACGGCCGACTCGGTGTTCAACTTGATCGACCGTCATGCCATGGATGTGCCGCACGTCCGTAAAGGCTGGATTCAAGGCGCGCACACCGCCGACGCGTTGCGCACCGCGCACGACCGCGCCGCCCAATGGGCGCGCCATGGCGTGGATGCGCAGCCGCTGGATCGCGGGCAAGTCGCGCGCTTGCTGGGAACCGACCGCTATCTGGGCGGATGGGTCGATAACCGCGCGGGCGCCGTGCAGCCCTTGAGCTATGTGCGTGGCCTGGCGCGTGCTGCATTGAATGCGGGCGCGGTCATCCACACCGACACGCCGGTCACGGGCTTGAAGCGCGAGGCCGGCAAATGGACCGCCACCACCGCACGCGGCGCGACGGTTTCCGCCGACCGCGTTGTGATGTGCACGAACGCCTATGGCGGTGATCTGTTGCCCGGCTTGAAGACGTCCATCATCGACGCCAACACCTTCCAGGTGGCGACGGCCCCGCTGCCGGAGGCCGTGCGCGCAGGCATCTTCCCCGAGGGGCATGTCACGTCGGACACCCGCAACCTGTTGCTGTACTTCCGGTTGGATCACCAGGGCCGATTGCTGATGGGTGGTCGCGGGCCCTTTCGTGAACCCAAGGGCCCGCAGGACTGGGCGCATCTGGAACGCGTGATGCTGAAGCTGTTCCCGCAGGTGGCCGGTGCGCCGTTCGAATATCGCTGGTGCGGACGCGTTGCCGTCACGCGCGACTATCTGCCGCATCTGCACGAGCCGCAACCGGGCCTGCTGGTGGATATCGGCTGCCAAGGGCGGGGCGTGGGCTTGCAGACCAGCATGGGGCGAGCGATGGCGCAATACGTGGCCACGGGCGACGCGAATGCATTGCCGGTGCCGCTGTCGCCGATCGTGCCGTTCCCGCTGTACGGGCTGCGGCGGCTCTACGTGAATGCAGTGGTGACCTGGTATCGCCTGAACGATGGCGGTGTGTAGGCGGGAGGTCGGTGCGGGGTTGTCTGTCAGGCGGTGCTTGTCAGGACGTGCGTGTCAGGACATGCCTGTTAGGACGTGCCTGTCAGGACATGCCTGTCAGGACGTGCCTGTCAGGACGTGCCTGTCAGGACATGCCTGTCAGGACGTGCCTGTTAGGACAGAGGCCATAAAAAAACCCCGGACATCGTCCGGGGTTATTCGTTCAAGCGGCCAGGCCGTTTGCTCAGTCGCCCAGCTTGGCGCGCTGTTCGCGCACCTTCTGCAACGTTTCACCAAACTGCGCCATGCGCGCCTTTTCCTGTTCGACAACCGCTGCCGGGGCGCGTTCGACGAAGCTGGCGTTGGACAGCTTGCCGTTGGCCTTGGCGATCTCGCCGTCCAGGCGCGCGATTTCCTTGTCCAGGCGGATGCGTTCGGCGGCCACGTCAATTTCCACGTGCAGCATCAGGCGGCTGGCGCCCACGACCTGGACCGGCGCACCGGCGTCGGGCAGCACGTCCAGCACATCGACCTGGCTCAGCTTGGCCAACGCGGCCAGATACGGCGCATTGCGCTTGAGCGTGGGCGCGTCGCCCTGGGCGCACAGCGGCACCTTCTGGGCGGGCGACAGATTCATCTCGCCACGCAGTGCGCGCACGGCCTCAACCTGCGCCTTGAGCTCGGCCACATCGGCTTCTGCCGCGGCGTCCACGGCGGCCGGGTTGGCTTGCGGATACGGCTGCACGCTGACGCTGTCGGCAACGCCTTCCTTGCGCTTGCCCGCCACCACCGACACCTTCTGCCACAGCTCTTCCGTGATGAACGGAATGATGGGGTGCGCCAGGCGCAACACGCATTCCAGCACGCGGATCAGCGTGCGGCGCGTGCCCAGTTGCTGGGCCGGCGTACCGGTCTGGATCTGCACCTTGGCCAGTTCCAGATACCAGTCGCAGTATTCGTCCCAGACAAAGCGGTACAGCGCGTTGGCGATGTTGTCGAAGCGGTAGTCAGCAAAGCCGCGCGCCACATCGGCTTCCAGCGTCTGCATCTGGCTGACGATCCAGCGGTCCACGAACGAGGTCTCGCCCGTGTCCGAACCCGTCAGGTCATGGCCTTCGGTGTTCATCAGCACGAAGCGGGTGGCGTTCCACAGCTTGTTGCAGAAGTTGCGATAGCCCTCGCAGCGCTTCAGGTCGAAGTTGATGTTGCGGCCCAGCGTGGCGTAAGCGGCCATCGTGAAGCGCAGCGCGTCGGTGCCGAAGGCGGGAATGCCGTCCGGGTACTGGCGGCGCGTGGCCTTTTCGATGGCGCCTGCTTGCTTGGGGTTCATCAGGCCGTAGGTGCGCTTGGTGACCAGGCCGTCCAGGTCGATACCGTCGATGAGGTCAACCGGGTCCAGGGTGTTGCCCTTGGACTTGCTCATCTTTTGGCCGTCGGCATCGCGGATCAGGCCGTGCACGTAGACGTGCTTGAACGGGATCTGGCCGGTCATGTGCGTGGTCAGCATGACCATGCGGGCGACCCAGAAGAAGATGATGTCAAAGCCCGTGACCAGCACGCTGGAAGGCAGGTAGCGTTGCAGGTCCGGCGTGTTGTCCGGCCAGCCCAGCGTCGTGAAGGGCACAAGGCCCGACGAGAACCAGGTGTCCAGGACGTCGGGGTCGCGCTTCAGATCGCCCGTCACGCCAGCGGCGCGGGCCTGCTCGATGGCGCCCGCTTCGTCGTGCGCCACAAAGATCTGGCCGTCGTCCGAATACCAAGCCGGAATCTGATGGCCCCACCACAGTTGGCGCGAAATGCACCAGTCCTGGATGTTGTTCAGCCACTGGTTGTAGATGGTGGTCCAGTTCTCCGGGTGGAACTGGATGCGGCCGTCGGCCACGACTTCCAGCGCCACTTCGGTGATGCTCTTGCCCGGATTCAACGTGCCTTCCGGGGCGGGCTTGCTCATGGCCACGAACCACTGGTCCGTCAGCATGGGTTCCAGGACGACGCCGGTGCGGTCGCCCTTGGGTTGCATCATCTTGTGCGGTTCGATCTTGACCAGATAGCCTTCGGCATCCAGCTGGGCGACAACGGCCTTGCGGGCTTCGTAGCGCTCCAGTCCCTGGAACTGCTTGGGGCCGTTTTCGTTGATGTGCGCGTCCAGCGTGAAGATCACGATCAGGGGCAGGTCGTGGCGCATCGCGCAGGCGTAGTCGTTGAAGTCGTGCGCGCCAGTGATCTTCACGCAGCCCGTGCCGAAGGCGGGGTCGACGAAATCATCCGCGATGATGGGGATGTTGCGGTCGCACAGCGGCAGCTCGACTTCCTTGCCGATCAGGTGCTGGTAGCGCGGATCTTCGGGGTGCACGCACAGCGCGCCGTCGGCCAGCATCGTTTCCGGGCGGGTCGTGGCGATGGTCATGCCGCGCAAGGTGACGGTCTGGCCGTCTTTGTCGACGATGGTTTGCGGGCCGTCGACGAAGGGGTAGAGAATGTGCCACATGTGGCCATCGGTTTCTTCGGACTGCACTTCCAGATCGGATACGGCGGTCAGCAGCTTCGGGTCCCAGTTGACCAGGCGCTTGCCGCGGTAGATCAGTCCCTGTTTATGCAGGCGCACGAAGGTTTCGACGACGCCGCGCGACATGCGGTCGTCCATCGTGAAGTATTCGCGGGGCCAGTCGGCCGACGCGCCCAGGCGGCGCACCTGCTCGGTGATGGCGTTGCCCGACTTTTCTTTCCATTCCCAGACCTTTTCCACGAATTTTTCGCGGCCGAGGTCGTGGCGGGAAACCTTCTGGGCGTCGAGCTGTCTTTCAACAACGATCTGCGTGGCGATGCCGGCGTGGTCGGTGCCGGGAATGAATACGGTGTCGTCGCCCGACATGCGGCGGTAGCGCACCAGCCCGTCCATGATGGTCTGGTTGAAGGCGTGGCCCATGTGGAGCGTGCCTGTCACGTTGGGCGGCGGGAACTGGATGACGTAGGGCTGGCTTTCCGTCCCCGTTTTTACGTGCTGGCCCGCCGTGAAGTACCCGCGCTTGTCCCACTCGGCGTACCAGCGGGATTCCAATTCGGAGGGTTCGAAGCTCTTGGAGAGTTCCGGGGTGTCGCTCGCGGGGTTCGCGGCGTTCGGGGGGGCAGCTTGAGTCATTACAGGGTTCCGGCAAACAGGGCGCCCGGCGTAGGGATACGGGCAGCAAACCGCTCATTTTAAGATGTAATGCGGTCTTCTCAGCGTGTTAGAATACCGGGTTACTGAAAACCTTTTAGAAGTCCCTGAATTCATTGAGGATTCCTTCAGAAATATGCGCCGAAAAGCTCACCTTTCTGTATTCTCAACAAGAATTGAGGGCGCATCCGATCGGTAGGCAGTGTCGAATCCCTGCCTTGGCCATGTGGTTCAGGACGGCCCGGAATGCGAACGGCATCGTTCAAGCAACCCGGACCGCCTGTGCGCCAACAGCGCGATGACACTTCTAGGTTGACACCGACAAGTGCAGAGCCACGCCAGGCAATTCATTAGAAACCAGTCAGAAATCAGCTTTCGGAGTTCCTTATGTCCATCCAACGCACCCTCTCGATCATCAAGCCCGACGCCGTCGCCAAGAACGTCATCGGCCAGATCGTCGGCCGTTTCGAGCAAGCCGGCCTGAAGGTCATCGCCGCCCGCCTGGCGCAACTGTCGCGCGCCGACGCCGAGCGTTTCTACGCCGTGCATTCGGAACGCCCCTTCTTCAAGGACCTGGTCGATTTCATGATCTCGGGCCCGGTCTTCGTGCAAGTGCTGGAAGGTGAAGAAGCCATCCTGAAGAACCGTGACCTGATGGGCGCCACGGACCCGAAGAAGGCTGCTCCCGGCACCATCCGCGCCGACTTCGCCGACAGCATCGACGCCAACGCCGTGCACGGCTCGGACGCTCCGGAAACGGCTGCTGTCGAAATCGCTTTCTTCTTCCCCGAAATCAACATCCACAGCCGTTGATTTTCGCGTAAGCACTGTTCTAGTTTTTTAGCGTTACCCAGGTCATGGAATCCGTCGAACGAATCAATCTGCTGGGGCTGGATGGCTCCGCCCTGTCCGAACTTGTCGGGCAGTGGGGCGGCAAGCCGTTTCGCGCTCGCCAGCTGCAGCGCTGGATGCACCAGCGCGGCGCCGATTCGTTCGACGCCATGACCGACCTGGCTCGCGAATTTCGCAGCCAGCTTGCGTCGAATTGCCGCATCGAAGCCTTGCCCGTCAACATCGAGCAGCGCTCGACCGACGGCACGCGCAAGTGGCTGTTCGATGTGGGGCAGGGCAATGCCATCGAAACTGTCTTCATTCCTGAAGACGATCGCGGCACCCTTTGTATTTCCAGCCAGGCCGGCTGTGTGGTGAATTGCCGCTTTTGCTCGACCGGGCATCAGGGCTTTAACCGCAATCTGAAAACCAGCGAAATCATCGGCCAGCTGTGGTGGGCCAAGCGCGTGCTGGAGGCCGACATCGGCACCGCCCGCCTGGAAAGCGCCAAAGCCACCGAAGATACGCGCGTCATCAGCAACGTGGTCATGATGGGCATGGGCGAGCCCTTGCTCAACTACGACCAGGTGTTGCCGGCGCTGCGCCTGATGCTGGACGACAACGCTTACGGCCTGTCGCGCCGCCGCGTTACGGTGTCCACGTCTGGCGTGGTTCCCATGATGGACCGCCTCTCGCAAGACTGTCCGGTGGCGCTGGCCGTGTCGCTGCATGCGCCCAACGATGCGCTGCGCGATGAGCTGGTGCCGCTGAACAAGAAGTACCCGCTGAAGGAGTTGCTGGCGGCCTGCGAACGTTATCTGGCGTTTGCCCCGCGCGACTTCATCACGTTTGAATATTGCATGCTGGATGGCATCAACGATACCGACCAGCACGCCAAGGAACTGATCCAAATTGCACGCCAGCTGCGCTGCAAGCTCAATCTGATTCCGTTCAACCCCTTCCCTGAGTCGGGCCTGAAGCGTTCCAACTCCGCGCGCGTAAAGGTGTTTGCGCAGCGCCTGATGGATGCCGGCATCATCACGACCGTGCGCAAGACCCGGGGCGACGATATCGATGCAGCTTGTGGTCAACTGGCCGGAGAAGTGCGCGACCGCACTCGGATTACCGAGCGCAATGCCGCACAGCGCCAGACCATACCAATTAAACAGGTGCATGCATGACGCAGGATTTCGCTTCTGCAGTTTCTGAAACGCCCGCAAGCGCAGCGGGCAACGTCGGCTCGGCGCTACGCGCGCTGCGGCAGTCCAAGGGCTGGTCGCTAGACGAAGTATCCAGCCGTATCAAGTTCTCTACAAAGCAGATCGAAGCCCTGGAAAACGAAGCGTGGGCAGACTTGCCCACCGGCGTTTCCCTTCGCGGCCTGGTGCGCAACTACGCGCGCCTGCTGGGCGCGGATTCGCAAGCCATCGTCGATTCGCTCGACCCGAAAGCACGCGTCACCGGTCCGGTGAAGCTGAGCCCGGGCGCGCTGCATTCGGCCAATTCCATTCCTCAGTCCAGCGCCGATGACGACCGTTCGTCCTCGACCTCCTGGGGGTGGCTGATCGCCATCGTGCTGGTGCTGGCCGCCGGCGTGGCGTATGCCTTCTGGCAAGGCTGGTTGCCGCAGCAATGGCTGCCGTTCGACTGGCTGCCGAAGCCGACCAAGTAAACCGATTCCACCGATGCAAGATTCCTCTCTGCCTTGCCAGGACGCGCCGCCTCCCGCCGTGGGGGCCGCTACGCGCCGCGCCACGCGCTCGGTGGCGGTCAAGTGGGGCGAACGTGTCGTGATGATCGGGGGCGATGCCCCCGTCGTCGTGCAGTCCATGACCAACACCGACACCGCGGACGCCATCGCTACCGCGATCCAGGTCAAAGAACTGGCGCTGGCCGGTTCCGAGCTGGTGCGGATCACGGTGAATACGCCCGAGGCGGCTCGTGAAGTGGTCGCCATCCGCGAACAGCTCGACCGCATGGGTGTGAACGTGCCGCTGGTGGGCGACTTCCACTACAACGGCCACAAGCTGCTGACGCAGTTTCCCGAATGCGCGCAGGCGCTGTCCAAGTACCGGATCAACCCCGGCAACATGGGCGGCGGCAAGCGTCGCGATGACAATTTCGCGCAGATGATCGAAGTGGCTTGCCGCTACGACAAGCCCGTGCGCATCGGCGTGAACTGGGGCAGCCTGGACCACGAGTTGATGGCGCGCAAGATGGACGAAAACAGCCGCCGCGCGCAGCCTTGGGAAGCCCAGGCCGTGATGCGTGATGCGCTGGTGGTATCGGCCATCACCAACGCGCAGCGGGCCGAAGAACTCGGCTTGCGGCGCGACGCCATCATCCTGTCGTGCAAAGTCAGCCACGTGCAGGACCTGATCGCCGTCTACCTCGACTTGTCCGCCCGTTGCGACTACCCGCTGCATCTGGGCCTGACCGAAGCCGGCATGGGCAGCAAAGGCATCGTGGCGTCCACCGCTGCGCTGGCCGTGTTGTTGCAGCAGGGCATCGGCGACACCATTCGTATTTCGTTGACGCCGGAACCCGGTGGCGACCGCAGCCGCGAAGCGGTCGTGGCGCAAGAAATCCTGCAGACCATGGGCCTGCGCGCATTCACCCCCATGGTGGTTGCGTGCCCCGGCTGTGGCCGCACCAGCAGCACGTTCTTCCAGGAACTGGCGGATAGCATCCAGTCCTTCCTGCGTCGTCAGATGCCGGTCTGGAAGTCGCAGTATCCGGGCGTCGAAAGCATGAACGTCGCGGTCATGGGCTGTGTGGTCAATGGGCCGGGCGAAAGCCGCCATGCCGATATCGGAATCAGTCTGCCGGGAACGGGCGAAGTGCCCGCGGCGCCGGTATTCGTGGATGGCGAACGCACGGTGACGCTCAAAGGCGACCATATCGCCGAAGAGTTCCAGGCCATCGTCGAAGACTACGTGGCGCGCCGTTACGGCGTGCTCGCCTCTCATTAAAAGAAAGGGTGTAGCCGTGAAGCGCGCCGGCAGGCGCGTGATGCGGCATGATCAAGATGACTCAAGCTTTCCAGAAAGTCGCCGCCATACGCGGCATGAATGACGTGTTGCCCGGGCCGAGCGCCCGCTGGGAACAATTCGAGGAAATCGTGCGCGGCTGGCTGCGCGGCTACGGCTATCGCAATGTGCGTACGCCTGTGCTTGAGCATACGCGCCTGTTCACGCGCGGCATCGGTGAAGTCACCGACATCGTCGAAAAAGAGATGTACACGTTCACCGATGCGCTGAATGGCGAGTCGCTGACGATGCGTCCTGAAATGACGGCCGGCATCGTGCGTGCGTCGATCGAGCACAATATGCTCTACGACCGCCCGCAGCGCGTGTATTCGATCGGCCCCGTGTTCCGCCACGAGCGCCCGCAGCGCGGCCGCTATCGCCAGTTCCATCAGATCGACGTGGAAGCCCTGGGCTTCACCGGCCCCGATGTGGACGCTGAGCTGATCGTCATGCTGGCCCGCCTGTGGAAGCTGCTGGGCCTGAAGGACGTGCGTCTGGAATTGAATTCGCTGGGTCAGCCCGCCGAACGCGCCGCGCACCGCGCCGCGTTGATCGAGCACCTGGAAAAGCATCGCGACATCCTCGACGAAGATGGCCAGCGCCGCCTGTACACCAATCCGCTGCGTGTGCTGGACACGAAGAATCCCGCCATGCAGGAAATGGCCAACAGCGCGCCGCGCCTGTTCGATTTCCTGGGCGAGGAATCTCGTGCTCACTTTGATGGCGTGTGCCAGCGCCTGACCGAAGCCGGCATCGAATACAGCTTGAACCCGCGCCTGGTGCGCGGTCTGGACTATTACAACCTGACCGTATTCGAGTGGGTGACCGATCGCCTCGGTTCCCAAGGCACCGTGTGCGGCGGCGGCCGCTATGACGGCCTGATCGAACTGCTGGGCGGCAAGCCCGCGCCGGCCGTCGGGTTCGCAATCGGCATGGAACGCCTGCTGGACCTTTGGGAACAAAGCGTTGAGCTTGCGGCGCCCGCCGAGTGCGACGTTTACGTCGTGCACCAGGGTGAAGACGCACAGCGCCTGGCCGCCCGCGTTGGCGAAGACCTGCGCGATGCCGGCTTGTCGGTCATCGTGCATGCCGGTTCGGCGGGCTTCAAGTCCCAATTCAAGCGTGCCGACGCCAGCGGCGCTCGGGTTGCGGTTATTCTTGGCGCCGATGAAGTCGCGTCACAAACCGCCAGCGTCAAATATTTGCGTGCGGACGCCCAGGGCGACGCCGCGCAGCAGCAGGTTCCGTTGTCGGGCCTGGCTGCGGTACTGAACAACAAGGGTTAAGGCATGGCATACGATCTCGAAGAACAGGAAAAACTCGACGCTATCAAGGCGTGGTGGGCCCGTTACGGCACGCTTGTTGTGACGCTGTTTGCCGTGGTGGCGCTGGCCTGGGGCGGCTGGTGGGGCTGGAAGGCCTATGAATCGCACCGTGCCAATCAGGCCATGGGCTATTTTGAAGCGCTGGAAGATGCGGCCCGTCTGGGCGGCGCCGATTCGTCGGTGCGCATCAAGACCGCCGCCGCCACGCTGCGTGATCAATATCCGGCAACCGGCTACGCCGCCCGTGGCGCGCTGGTGGCAGCGCAAGCCCTGGCTGCCCAGAAGGACGAAGCCGGCGCCCGCGAACAGCTGGAATGGTTGGCCGGCCAAGGCAAGAACCCCGCCATGCAAGCCGTGGCGCGCCTGCGTCTGGCCGGCATGCTGCTGGATCAAAAGCAATATGATCCGGCGCTTGCTCAACTGAACAACCCGCCGGCCGCTTTCGCCGCCTTGTTCGCTGACCGCCGCGGCGATATTCTCGCTGCGCAAGGCAAGCGCGACGAAGCGCGTGCGGCATGGCAAAGCGCCATTGATGGCCTGGGTACGGCAAACCCGCTGACCCAGGTTGTGCAATTGAAATTGGATGCCCTGAGCGGAGCGTGACTGTAATGCGTAAATTTGCACCTGGTCGTACGTGGCGTGGCGCCGTTTGCCTGGCAAGCTTGCTTGCCTTGGGCGGATGCGGCCTGTTTTCCCATGATGACGGCCGTTACGATCCCGCTCCCCTGACCGAGTACAAGGCTGGCATGTCCGTGCGCCAGGTCTGGTCCGCATCGGTTGGCAGCGGTTCCGGCCTGGGTTTTGCACCCACCGTGCTGGGCAGCGCCGTCTATGCCGCGACGCCGGATGGCTCGGTCGGCAAGTTTGATCTGCAAAGCGGCCGCCCCCTGTGGAAGGCCAAGACCGACGGCAAGCTGTCCGCCGGCGCCGGCAGCGACGGCACCACGACCGCCGTGGCTTCGCCCGACGGCGACGTGATCGCCTTTGACGACAACGGCAAGGTGAAGTGGAAGGTTCGCGCTACCAGCGACGTCACGATCCCGCCGGTGGTGGGCTACGGCATCGTCGTGGTCCGCAGCGGCGACTACCGCATCCAGGCGTTTGACGCCAACAGCGGCGAGCGTGTCTGGAACGTGCAGCGTCCCGGCCCCTCGCTCGCCCTGCGCAGCGTGTCGCAGATGGTGCTGGCCGAAGGGCTGGTCATCACCGGCCTGCCGGGCGGCAAGCTGATGGCGATTGCGTCCGACAGCGGCAACGTGCAATGGGAAGGCACCGTGGCGACCCCGCGCGGCGCCAGCGATCTCGAACGTCTGACGGACGTTGTCGGCGTGCCGCGCATTGCGGGTAACCTCCTTTGCGGGGTGGCCTACCAAGGGCGTATCGTCTGCTTTGACGTCACCGCTGGCGGCCGTCCCCTGTGGGCGAAAGACTTCTCCAGCGTCAGCGGTTTGACGCTGGACGATCGTTTCGCCTACTCGGCCGACCAGAACAGCGTCGTCAACGCGTTTGCACTGGATAATGGCGGCAATGTCTGGAAGCAGGCGGCGCTGAAGAACCGCCAGGTCACCGCACCGGCTATGCTCGGTGGTGCGCTTGCAGTCGGCGACCTGGAAGGCTATTTGCACTTCCTGTCGCGTAGTGATGGCAGCCTGATGGCGCGGCTGTCCGTGGGTGGAGGCGCCGTCGTTTCGCCGCCGCAAACCACCCCCCAAGGTGTGCTGGTCCAGACGGGCAATGGCAATCTCGTCATGATCGGCGCCAACTAAAACCTATAGAACAAAGCCTTACACCGTGTCTTTCAAGCCTGTCGTTGCCCTGGTCGGTCGCCCCAATGTGGGGAAGTCGACCCTTTTCAACCGCCTGACGCGATCGCGCGCCGCGTTGGTGGCCGATTTTTCCGGCCTGACCCGCGATCGCCATTACGGTGAGGGCAGGGTAGGCGATATCCCGTTCATCGCAATCGATACCGGCGGTTTCGAGCCGGTCGCGAAAGACGGCATCCTGCTCGAAATGGCCCGCCAAACGCGGCAGGCCATCGCCGAAGCCGATGTCGTGGTGTTCCTGGTGGACGCCCGCGCCGGCCTGAACGCGCATGACCACGAGATCGCCCAGTTGCTGCGCAAGTCTGGCCAGCAACGCGTGCTGCTGGCGGTGAACAAGGCAGAAGGCATGGGTCTTGGCCCCGCCATCTCCGAGTTCCACGAACTTGGTTTGGGTCAGCCCTATCCGATTTCGGCCGCGCACGGCGACGGTATTGTCGACCTGATCGAACTGGCCTTGAAAGATCTGGCCGAGCCGCCCGCCGAAGAAGAGCCGTTTGACGAAGATCACGCTGAAGGCGAACACGATCACCGCATCAAGCTGGCGATTGTGGGCCGCCCGAACGTCGGCAAGTCGACGCTCATCAACACGTTGATGGGCGAAGAGCGCGTGATTGCGTTCGACTTGCCCGGCACGACGCGCGACGCCATCGAAATCGATTTCGACCGCGATGGCCGCCGCTACACGCTGATCGACACCGCCGGCCTGCGCAAGCGCGGCAAGGTGTTTGAAGCCGTCGAGAAATTCTCCGTCATCAAGACCTTGCAGGCCATCGAGGCCAGTAACGTTGTGCTGCTGATGCTGGACGCGCACACCGAAATTTCCGAACAAGACGCCCACATCGCGGGCTTCGTGCTGGAAACGGGCCGTGCCGTGGTGGTCGCCATCAACAAATGGGACGGCCTGGACGGCGAAGCAAAGGAACGCATCGAACGCGAATTCCAGCGCAAGCTGCGCTTCCTGTCGTTCGCACGCATGCACACCATTTCGGCGCTGCGCGGGCAGGGCATCAAGCCGCTGTTGAAGTCGATCAATTCGGCGCACGCCGCGGCATTCGCCAAGCTGTCCACGCCGAAACTGACGCGCGAACTGCAAGCAGCCATCGAGCAGCAGCAGCCGCCGCGCAAGGGCATTTTCCGTCCCAAGATGCGCTATGCGCACCAAGGCGGGCAAAATCCGCCGCTGGTCGTCATTCACGGCAACGCGCTGGACGCCATCCCCGATTCGTATCGCCGTTATCTGGAAACGCGTTTCCGCAATGCGTTCGATCTGGCCGGCACGCCGTTGCGCATCGAATTCAAGTCTTCGCACAACCCCTACGCGCAGGAAAGCTGATCCATGAGCCGTTTCTGGAGTCCCGTGGTCGGGACGCTCAGTCCGTATGTGCCGGGCGAGCAGCCCAAGCTTCAGAACCTGGTCAAGCTGAACACCAACGAGCATCCTTACGGGCCGTCGCCCAAGGTGCTCGATGCGATCCGTGCAGCTTGCGACGATACGCTCAAGCTGTATCCCGATCCGTCGTCAGACCGTCTGCGCCAAGCGATTGCGTCGACGGTTGGCGTTGAGCCGGGCCAGGTGTTTGTGGGCAACGGTTCGGACGAGGTGCTGGCGCACGTCTTCCTGGCGTTGTTGAAGCACGATCGTCCGCTGCGATTCCCGGACATCACATACAGCTTCTATCCGGTCTACTGCGGCCTGTACGGCGTGCAGTACGAAACGCTGCCGCTGGCCGCAGATTTCCGCATCAACGTTGATGACTACCTGCCGGGCGCAAACGGCGCGGCGGGCGCCATCATCTTCCCGAATCCCAATGCGCCCACCGGCCGCGCGCTGAGCTTGGCGGAAGTCGAGCGCATCGTCGCCGGCAACCCCGACGCAGTGGTCGTCGTGGACGAGGCCTATGTGGACTTCGGCGGCGAATCGGCGGTGGGCCTGGTCGCCCGTTACGACAATCTGCTGGTTGTGCAGACCTTGTCGAAGTCGCGCTCGCTGGCCGGGCTGCGCGTAGGTTTCGCGGTAGGCAGCGCTGAGCTCATCGATGGGCTCGAGCGGGTAAAGAACAGTTTCAACTCCTACCCCATTGATCGCCTGGCATCGGCCGGCGCAGTGGCGGCGCTGGAAGATACAGAGTACTTTGAGAAGACTCGCCAAGCCGTGATCGAAACCCGATCGCGGATGACGGCAGGCTTGGAGTCGTTGGGGTTTGAGGTGTTGCCGTCGGCTGCGAATTTCGTGTTCGCGCGGCACCCCTCCGAAGACGCTGCAGGTTTGGCCGCCGCTTTGCGCGAGCGCAGCATCATCGTGCGCCATTTCCGTCATGCGCGCATCGATCAGTTTCTCCGCATTACCGTGGGCACCGATGAGCAGGTTGACCTGCTGTTGAAGGGGCTCGCGGAGGTCCTGCAAGGGTAAGCTTCAGGGGCTTTTCAGCTTGAAATCTCTGGTGTCACTTTTGCTTCCGGGTCAAGTAGCACGGCCCGGGAAAACCCTGTAGAGTACGTGTTTCGGTGTGCTCCACCAGTACAAAAAAGCACACCACCACTCAATAACAAACAAATGGAGCCTGGCCAATGAGCAATAAAGGGCAAACTCTGCAAGATCCGTTCCTGAACACGCTGCGCAAGGATCATGTGCCCGTGTCGATTTACTTGGTGAACGGTATCAAGCTTCAAGGGCAAATCGAATCTTTTGATCAGTACGTCGTGCTGTTGCGCAACACGGTCACGCAAATGGTTTACAAGCACGCCATTTCCACCGTCGTTCCCGCCCGCGCCGTTAACTTTCAGGTGGAAGTCCCTGCTGAGTAATCTCGCTCCAGATGTACCTTTTATTGCCCGCCAGACGGTAAACGTCGGCGGGCATTTTCGCTTTGGCTCCAATATGGTGCATGTATGCGCGCTCTGATTATCAGCGTTGATCTGGGTGATCCAGACTTCGCGGCCCATGCCGAAGAATTCGCCATGCTGGCCAAGGGCGCTGGCGCGGAAGTCGTCGGCACCCTGACTGCCCGTCGAGACCGTCCCGACGCCAAGTTCTTCATCGGCTCCGGCAAGGCAGACGAGGGCGTGGCGATGGCGCAAGCCTTGCTGGCCGACATCGTCCTGTTCGATCAACCCTTGTCGCCGGCCCAGCAACGCAACCTTGAACGCGTCTTCAATCTGCGCGTGGTGGATCGTGTCGCGCTCATTCTGGATATCTTCGCGCTGCGTGCAAAAAGCCATGAAGGCAAGTTGCAGGTCGAGCTGGCGCAATTGCAGCATCTGGCCACGCGTCTGACGCGCATGTGGAGTCACTTGGAGCGTCAGCGCGGCGGTATCGGCATGCGCGGCCCGGGTGAATCTCAGCTTGAAATGGACCGCCGCATGATCGGCGCCAAAGTCAAGACGCTGCGCGAGCGGCTGGATCGCGTCGAGCGCCAGCGCACGACCCAGCGCCGCGCGCGAGCGCGTGGTGGTGCGCTGTCGGTATCGCTGGTGGGCTACACCAACGCCGGCAAGTCAACGCTGTTCAATGCGCTGACCCGCGCGGACAGCTACGCCGCCGACCAGCTTTTCGCGACGCTGGACACGACCACTCGCCGCATCTGGATCGAAGGAGCCGGGTCCGTCGTGGTGTCGGATACGGTAGGATTCATCCGCGATCTGCCTCACGGCCTGATCGCCGCATTCCGGGCGACGCTGGAAGAAACCGTGCATGCGGATTTGCTGCTGCATGTGGTCGACGCGGCCAGCCCCCAACGCGACGAGCAGATTTTCGAAGTCAACAAGGTCCTCGCTGAAATCGGCGCCTCCGCGATTCCAACCATCCTGGTCTACAACAAGATTGACCGGGCTGGATTGGAACCCCGAGTGGAGCGCGATGCACATGGTACGATTGCGCGAGTATTTGTAAGCGCCACCGAGCGCGCCGGTTTGGACGCGTTGCGCGGGGCAATTGCGGAGACCGGACAGATTGTGGGAAACAATGCCGCGAATTATCAAACTCTTCAATCTGAATGACCCCGGCTGGGGTCGTGGGAATAACAATGGCTCCGAGCCGCCGCCGAAGCGGCCTCAAGGCAATGGAGACGGCCCACCTGACCTGGACGAAGTCTGGCGCGATTTCAATAATCGCATCGGATCGCTGTTCGGTCGCAAGGGCGGTGGCGGTGGCAATAACCGCCCCAACAACCGTGGCGGCATGACGCCGCCTTCGCCGCGTGGCGCGCGCATCGGTCTGGGCGTCATCGCTCTGGTCGCGGCGGGTGTCTGGCTGGCAAGCGGCTTCTATATCGTGCAAGAAGGCCAGGTCGCGGTTGTGACCCAATTCGGCAAATACAAGAGCACGTCGCAAGCCGGTTTCCAGTGGCGCTTGCCGTACCCCATTCAAAGCCAGGAAATCGTCAACGTGTCGCAACTGCGCACGTTTGAAGTCGGTTTCCGTGGCGGTTCGCGCAACAAGGTGCTGCCCGAGTCGCTGATGCTCACGACGGACGAGAACATCGTCGATATGCAGTTCGTCGTTCAGTATCGTCTGCGTGCCGATGGCGCGCCGGACTACCTGTTCATGACGCGCGACCCGGACGAATCCGTCCGCCAAGCCTCTGAAACGGCAATGCGCGAAGTCGTGGGCAAGCAGTCGATGGACTTCGTGCTGTACGAAGGCCGTACGACGGTGGCCACCCAAGTGCAGGCGCTGATGCAGCAGATTCTGGACCGCTACCAAAGTGGCGTGCAGGTCAGCACCGTCGCCATCCAGAACGTGCAGCCGCCCGAACAGGTGCAAGCCGCGTTCGATGATGCCGTCAAGGCCGGTCAAGACCGCGAGCGCCAGATCAACGAAGGCCAGGCTTACGCCAACCAGGTTGTGCCGCTGGCCAGTGGTCAGGCGTCCCGCATGACCGAACAAGCTGAAGGTTACAAGGCCAAGGTCGTGGGTGACGCGCAAGGTAATACGTCGCGCTTCACCAGCATCCTGGGCGAATACGAAAAGGCGCCGCAAGTCATGCGCCAGCGTATGTACCTGGAAAGCATGCAGGACATCTTCACGCGCGCCAGCAAGGTCATGGTTGACACCAAGAGCAACAACAACATGTTGTACCTGCCCTTGGACAAGATCATGCATCTGGCCGCCCAAGACGCCAGCAAGTCCAATGTCGGCAACCCGGGTTCGCCTGCGTTGATCAGTCCGCCGGTTCAGCCGCCGTTGCGTGGCAATGCCGTTCCGGCGCCTCAGTCTTCCGGCAGCAGCAATAGCAACACGCTGCCTCGCGACCGTACGTCGCGCTAACCCGGAGGAGTCCTGATCATGCAACGTTTTATGCCCATCCTGGTCGGCCTGCTCATTGTGCTGGCTGCCCTGTCTTCCTGCGTCTTCGTCGTGCGCGAGCGCGACTACGCCCTGGTGTTCTCGCTGGGTGAAGTGCGCAAGACCATTAGTGAACCCGGCCTGTATTTCAAGGCCCCGCCGCCGTTCCAGAATGTCGTGACGCTCGACAAGCGCATTCTGACCATCGAAACCAACGAAGCCGAACGCATCCAGACTTCTGAAAAGAAGAACCTGCTGATCGATTCCTACGTGAAATGGCGTATTGCGGACCCCCGCCAATACTACGTTTCGACGGGCGGCAACGAGCGCGTGGCGCAAGAGCGCCTGCAAGCGCTGATCCGCGACGCGCTGAACGCCTCGGTCAACGTGCGTACCGTGCGTGACGTGGTCTCGACCGAACGCGACAAGATCATGGCCGAGATTCTCACCAACGTAGCCAAGCGCGCCGAGCCTCTGGGCGTGCAGATCGTTGATGTGCGTCTGCGCCGTATCGAGTTCGCGCCCGAGATTTCGGAATCGGTGTATCGCCGTATGGAAGCGGAGCGTACGCGCGTCGCTAACGAACTGCGTTCCATCGGTGCCGCCGAAGGCGAAAAGATCCGCGCTGAAGCCGACCGCCAACGCGAAGTGATCGTGGCCCAGGCCTATGCCAAGGCCCAGGGCATCATGGGTGAGGGCGATGCCGCTGCGGCAGCAATCTACGCTCAGGCCTATGGCAAGAACCCGCAGTTCTACACGTACTACAAGAGCCTGGAAGCCTACCGTGCATCGTTCTCGAAGCCGGGTGACGTGCTGGTGGTCGACCCCAGCTCCAGCTTCTTCCAGTTCATGAAGGACCCGGCTGGCGATGCGCTGGCACCCGTTACCGTACCGGCCAAGTAATTGCCGCGCGTGTAGCAGGACAAAAAGCCCCTTGGATATCCAAGGGGCTTTTTACTGGTGCGGCGACGGATGCGGTGCCCCTGTCAGGGCAACCAGGGACAGTTCTCCGCCACCATAATCCCGGCTGGCGCTGGCCGCTGACTCATGTACAATACCGCGTAAGCTAGAAAACATTCCGCAGCGGCTGAGCGGGCTTACGCCCCCTCAGCCGCTTTTTCGTTTGGGCGACGCCCACGCATCACTTGGCGTTATTCAGGTAAACATTCATGGGTAACTGGTTGCTGCCCGAGAGCCTTGCCGACGTACTTCCGGCAGAGGCCCGGCGCATCGAGGAATTGCGCCGCGAACTTCTCGATTTGTACCGTACTTACGGCTTCGAGCTGGTCGCGCCGCCCCTGGTCGAATACATCGATTCATTGCTGTCCGGCACCGGTAGCGATCTGGATCTGCGCACGTGCAAGCTGGTCGACCAGCTGACCGGCCGCACGCTTGGCGTGCGGGCGGACATGACTCCTCAGGTCACGCGCATTGATGCGCACTTGTTGAACCGCGCTGGCGTGACCCGCCTGTGCTATTGCGGCAACGTGCTGCACGCCCGCCCGGCGGACTTGCTGTCCAGCCGTGAGCTGTTGCAGATCGGTGCCGAGATTTACGGTCATGCCGGTTTTGAAGCCGATCTGGAAATCATCCAGCTCGTGCTGGAAACGGTGGCGATCGCTGGTGTTCGTAACCCCCGTCTGGACTTGTGCCATCCGGGTGTGGTTCGCGCCATCGTCGAATCCGACCCGGCGGCTGTAGCTCTGGCTGAAGACGTCATCCGCCTGTTGCGCGAGAAAGACGTGCCGGGGCTGGGTGAATTGGCCGCGCGTGCACCTGGCATGCGCGCAGAAACGCTGAAGGCGCTGCAGTTGCTGCCGAATTTGTATGGCGGCCCTGAAGTGCTGAAGAATGCTCGGCGCGACCTGCCGTTGCTGCCGGGTGTGGCGGCGGCGCTGGACGCCTTGCAGGTGGTGGTGGATGCGATGCCGAATGTCGCGTTCGGTGTCGATCTGGCCGACGTGGGTGGCTATGGCTACCATTCTGGCGTGAAGTTCGCGCTGTACGCGGAAGGCTGGCACGACGCCCTGGTCAGTGGCGGCCGCTATGACGACGTCAGCCGTGCATTCGGCCGGGCGCGTCCCGCCACCGGCTTCAGTCTGGATTTACGCAAACTGGCGGCAGGTTTGCCGCCAGCGGAACGGGCGCGTGCAGTTCGTGCGCCCTGGGGGCAGGCCCCCGCCTTGACCGAGGCGGTTCGCCGTCTGCGCCGGTCAGGGGAAATTGTCGTTCAGGTATTGCCCGGTCACGAGCAGGATCAGGACGAATTCGTTTGCGATCGCGAGCTGGCGCTGCAAGATGGCGCCTGGACGGTCAGAACGCTGTGACTAACTCCCTCTTGGAAACGAGAGGGCCGCGGGGAGATTTCCGGATTTCCCGAGAAACTCGATATTGATTCGTAACATGAGCAAGAACGTAGTCGTAATCGGCACCCAATGGGGTGACGAGGGCAAAGGCAAGATCGTCGACTGGCTGGCGGAATCCGTCCAGGGCGTGGTGCGCTTCCAAGGCGGTCACAATGCCGGCCATACGCTGTGGATCAATGGCAAGAAGACGATTCTTCGCCTGATCCCGTCGGGCATCATGCATCCCGGTGTCACCTGCTTTATCGGCAACGGCGTTGTGCTGTCCCCGGAAGCCCTGCTCAAGGAAATCGAAGAGCTGGAAGCTGCCGGTCTGGACGTGCGCTCGCGCCTGCAGATTTCTGAAATCTGCCCGCTGATCCTGCCTTACCACGTCGCCATCGACAAGGCGCGCGAAGCTCGCAAGGGCGACGGCAAGATCGGCACGACCGGTCGTGGCATCGGCCCGGCATACGAGGACAAGGTCGCTCGCCGCGCGCTGCGCGTGCAAGATCTGTTCAATCCCGAGCTGTTCGACGAGAAGCTCGCCGAAGTGCTGGATTACCACAACTTCGTGCTGACCCAGTATCTGGGCGCCGAAGCGGTTTCGGCCAACGAAGTGCGCGACCAGGCCATGGCCTTGGCTCCGGCCATTGCGCCGATGGTCAAGGACGTGTCGAGCAATCTGTACGCCATGCAGCAGGAAGGCAAACGCATCCTGTTCGAAGGTGCGCAGGGCGCTCTGCTGGACGTCGATCACGGCACGTACCCCTTCGTTACCAGCAGCAATTGCGTGGCTGGCGCGGCGTCGGCCGGTGCTGGCGTGGGTCCGCAGCAACTGGACTACGTCCTGGGTATCACCAAGGCCTACACGACTCGCGTCGGTTCGGGCCCGTTCCCGACCGAACTGGTCGACGAAATCGGCACCCGTCTGGCCACCATCGGCAAGGAATTCGGTTCGGTCACGGGCCGTCCGCGTCGTTGCGGCTGGTTTGATGGCGCTGCCCTGAAGCGTTCGGTTCGCCTGAACGGCATTTCCGGTCTGTGCATCACCAAGCTGGACGTGCTGGACGGTCTGGAAACCATCCAGCTGGGCGTTGGCTACCGTGTGAACGGTGAGTTCCGCGACGTGCTGCCTTACGGCGCCCACGCTGTGGCTCAGGCTCAGCCGGTGCTGGAAGAGCTGCCGGGCTGGTCGGAATCGACCGTTGGCATCACCGAGTACGACAAGCTGCCCGAAGCGGCTCGCCGTTACCTGGAGCGCGTGGCCGAAGTTTGCGGCGTGCCGATCGACTTGGTGTCGACTGGCCCTGACCGTAACGAAACCATTGTCCTGCGTCATCCCCTGAAGGGCTGATCGGGTTATTATTCCAAAGGCCGCCGCCGGTCTCATACCGGCGGCGGCCTTTTCGTATCTTTAAGCAGGAGATGCTTGCGTATGAGCACGCCGACCAATGATGACAGCCATCTGTGGGTGACGTGGGACGATTACAACCGCTTGATCGAACGCCTGACGTTGCAGGTGCATCAGTCGGGATGGAAGTTCGACAAGATTCTGTGTCTGGCGCGCGGCGGTATGCGCGTCGGCGATGTGATGTCCCGTATTTTTGATGTGCCGCTGGGTATCTTGGCCACGAGCAGCTATCGCGAAGCCGCCGGCACCAAGCAGGGCGACATGGATATCGCCCAGTTCATCACCATCACGCGCGGCACGTTGTCCGGGCGGGTGTTGCTGGTGGACGACATGGTCGATACCGGTAAAACCTTCAGCAAGGTCTATGACCACCTGAAGCGCCAGTTTGCCGACATCACGGAGCTGCGCAGCGCCGTGTTGTGGTGGAAGGGGCATTCCCAGGCAACGCCCGACTACTACGTCGAGAAACTGCCCACGAATCCCTGGATTCACCAGCCGTTTGAAGACTACGACAGCCTGCGTCCGCATCAGCTGGAAGCCTGGATTCGCAAGGGCTCGCAGAGCTGAGTCCGGCGGGTTAAGGGAGGGGCGTTTGGTCGCCTAGGCGCCAAGTGTCCCTCCCAGTAGTCAAACTATGCATGACCATGCTAGAATCGCTGGTTATCGCTAAACCGAACTTGGCTTGTTACTCTTTGGGTAGTCTTTGGGTAACGGAAACAGCCAGCGCAATTCGTTGCGCCGCCCAAGGTCCCCGTTCCGCGATCATCGCGGACCTGGGTCTAACCTAGCGCGGCGTTGCTGGTAAGCAAGCCAGGTTTGTCATCAACTTTTGTTACCCTACAAGCAGGCCAATCACTTTATGCCTATCGTTCGACTGAAGGAAAACGAACCGTTTGAAGCCGCTCTGCGTCGCTTCAAGCGCACCATCGAAAAGACCGGTTTGCTCACCGAGCTGCGTTCGCGCGAGTTCTATGAGAAGCCCACGGCTGAGCGCAAGCGCAAGCATGCTGCCGCTGTGAAGCGCCACTACAAGCGCATCCGTAGCCAACAACTGCCCCCGCGCCTGTATTGATTTTTGATTCCCGAATCTATTGATTCCAGAATCATTCATCCAGGATCTACTCGCCCGAGTCGACGTCGTCGACGTAGTCGGGCGATATGTGCAGTTGCGAAAGGGTGGGGCCAACTTGCTTGGCCTATGCCCCTTTCATAACGAAAAAAGTCCGTCATTTACTGTCAGCCCCACCAAGCAGTTCTATCACTGCTTCGGCTGTGGAGCACACGGCAGTGCCATCACTTTTCTGATGGAACATACGGGTACCAGTTTCCCCGAAGCCGTGCGTACGCTCGCGGCTTCGGCGGGAATGACGGTTCCCGAAGAAAATCGTAGTCCACGCCAGCAACAGGAATCCGCGCGCCGCAAGGCCGAGGAGTCTCGTCATACGCAGGTATTGGATGCCGCTCAGGCGCATTACCTGAAGCAGTTGCGTGCGTCGCCCGCGGCGATCCGCTATCTGAAACAGCGTGGCCTGACTGGCGAAATTGCGGCGCATTTCGGCCTGGGTTGGTCGGGCACCGACCGCCACGGCTTATCGCAAGTTTTCCCAAATTACGAAGACCCCACTTTGGTGGAGTCCGGCCTTGTCATTGAGTCCGAAGACGGGCGTCGTTACGACCGTTTCCGTGAACGTGTCATGTTTCCGATCCGCAATGCGCGAGGAAGCCTGATCGGGTTCGGCGGACGTATCATCGGCAAGGGCGAGCCCAAGTACCTGAATTCCCCCGAAACGCCTCTGTTCTCCAAGGGCCACGAACTCTATGGTTTGTGGGAGGCCCGCCAGTCCATCCGGCAGGAAGGGCAGGTGATCGTGGTCGAAGGCTATATGGACGTCGTCGGGCTGGCGCAGCAAGGCATTGCCAATGCTGTCGCCACGCTGGGCACCGCCACTACCCCTGACCACGTGAAGAAGCTGCTTCGCACAAGCGACAAGGTGATCTTCAGTTTCGATGGGGACGGAGCCGGGCGGCGAGCGGCCTGGCGTGCCTTGCAGGCTTGCCTTCCCGTGTTGCGCGATGACATCGCGATCCGCTTCCTGTTTTTGCCCTCGGAACATGACCCGGATTCTTATGTGCGCGAGTTGGGCGCCGAAGCGTTCCGGGCCTGTCTGGGCGATGCGGTCGCGCTGTCGCGCTTCTTGCTGGATGAATTGGCGTCGCGGCACAACATGAACGAGGCCGAAGGGCGGGCAAGCTGTCTGCACGAAGCCAAACCCCTGTTGGCTGCCATTCCCGAGTGCGCGTTGCGCGTGCAGATCGAGCGGGAGATGGCCAAGCTGGTCCAACTGACGCCCGAAGAAATGTCGCAGATTTTGGCCCAACAACCGGCCAAGCCCTTTGCGCCGGCGCCTGCGGCCAAGCCTGCGCAGGGTGATGCGGTGCCCGCCACGGGTTCGGCAGGGTCGGATCATGATGGCGGTTACGCAGACATGGGCTACGACTTTGCCGGACATGACTTCAGCGACATCCCTGCCGACGAGCCAGATTACGCCGACTATGGCCATTTCCCGTCTCAAGGCGGGCCATCTGCAGGCGCAGGCGGCGGTCAGCGCGCGGGTGGCAAGCCGGAATGGAAAGGCAAGAGCGATTGGAAGGGCAAAAGCGACTGGAAGGGCAGCAAGGGCAACTGGAAAGGACGCCGCGATAACGACGTTGGCGGTTTCGAAGGGCGCCGTACGATGCCGTCGTTGGCAAAGCGCTTGCTGGGATTGTTGCTGGCGCACCCGGAATTAGTGGATTCCATGGGGGATCAACAGCTTGAAGTCATCGACCATGGCCCCCATCTAGGATTAGTAAGAGACTTGATCATGCTGGCGCAGTCCAGCGGTGCGCGCCATGTGGGCGCGTTGCTCGAGGCCGCGGAACCTGATTCGGACTTGGCCACAGTGCTGAAGGGCTTGCGGGCCGATATCTTGTCGCAGGAAGACTTGCCCGACCCCCAGACCGAGTGGGATGACGCCTTGCGGCGGATTGAGTTCGACTCAGCCAAGCTCGAAGTGGCGAAGCTGGCGGCAGAGGGATTGGCGACCGACGAGGCGCGCAAGCGCTACCTGGAACTTTCCAGCCGATTGGCCGTGCTGAAGGGTGCCGGGATACGTTAAATGCGCTAAAATCAAAGGTTGTCCGCTTGCCGGAAGCTTTAGGTTCTTGGCCCCCATTTGATTTTTTGACCGCCATTCGATTCATTTGCAGTTGATTTCAGCTTAATTTTTCCTGAATTTGCTGGTGATCCTGAATGATGGCAACCCTGGTCTGGATGGACTGGGCCGGAACTTGCGGCTATTTCAGTAAAAGTGTGCGGGAAGCTGGAATCAATTCTGGCTGTTGGAATCTAAGAAAGACGGATTGAAGAAAGCGGATTGAACAAAGCGGATTGAAGAACGCGATTCGAAGGGCGGGGGGGAACCCATAGAAGGGAACCCCAGGAACCCGTCGAAGTCAGCCTTTTGAAGTAAGACTTTTGAAGCAAGCCTTTCGAACGATCAGTAAAGACAAAATTTTAGGTTTAAGCGTTGGGATTTAAGTTGATGTTTAAGTTAAACACCAACGCTTAAACGTTACTTCGTTAATTATTATGCTGACAGCGTATCGCTGAAGGCTGAGCGGTGAATCAGGCAGTTCAGCGGCGAGCATTTTTGCGTAGCGTTAGTGGTCTGGGTGCTGTGTCTACATAAGCTGCTAGGGGCAACGACCCCATAAGCAAGCAAAGCCTATTTATAGGCAGACAGCCCCCCCGACGCCCGGAATCCGCCGCGGAATGAGGTCATGCACGTCAAGCGCCCAACAGGTATTGCACCTGAATGGCGCCAAGCGAGCTCGAAAGAGTTGGCGCTGCGAACAACGCAGCCGCGTGGCCTTGGCCGATTCACCAGTTTTACCCGTATTTGCGCCGCGCTGGGCCACCGTCCAGGGCGGCTTTATGCGGTGCAACATGCCCAAACGGGTTGCGACGACCACGGAAGCGACTATGACCAAATCCACCGGCAAATCCTCCTCTGCAATTGATGCGGCTGAACTCAAGGCCCCTGCGGCCAAGCGCGCCGTAAGCATGGCGGCGGAAAAAGCGCCCGCCAAGACGGCGGTGAAGGTCGCCAAGCCCGCTGCCAAGACGGCTGCCAAGAAGGCAACCAAGACGGCTGCGGCTGACAAGCCCGAAAAAGTGACGAAGGCACGCGCCAAGAAGGCTGAGGACAAGCTCGCCGACTTGGTGGGTGGCAGCGCACCGCGTTCGGGCCCGGTTCCGAGCGGCCGCCGCCCGGGCCGTCCCGCCAAGAACGCCAATAACGATTCCGACGGTTTCGACGACACGATGGACGGCGAAGGCGAAGTCCTGCCCGATCTGAAGCCGCCCAAGCGCGGCGGCAAGCGTGGCAAGGCTGATCCCAAGGATCTGATCGCCCGCGGCCCCGTGACGCCGGAAGAATACGAAGCTCGCCGCAACCGCCTGAAGCAGCTGATCAAGCTGGGCAAGGACCGCGGCTACCTGACCTACGGCGAAATCAACGACCATCTGCCTGACGATCTGGTCGACGCCGAAGCCATCGACGGCATCATCAGCACGTTTAGCGACATGGGGATCGCGGTCTACGACCAAGCCCCCGACGCTGAAACGCTGCTGATGAGCGAAAACGCCCCGGTTGCGTCCAACGACGACGACGTTGAAGACGAAGCCGAAGCTGCATTGACCACGGTGGATTCCGACTTCGGCCGCACCACCGACCCCGTGCGTATGTACATGCGCGAAATGGGCTCGGTTGAGCTGCTGACGCGCGAAGGCGAAATCGAAATCGCCAAGCGCATCGAAGACGGCCTGAAGCACATGGTCATGGCCATCTCGGCCTGCCCGACCACGATCAACGAAATCCTGGCCCACATCCTGCGCGTGCGGGAAGGCCAGGCGCAGATCGACGAAGTCGTCGACGGCCTGGTTGATCCGGAAGACGGCGAAGAATACGCCGGCGCCGGTGTCACTGCCGACGAAGACGAAAGCGATGACGGCCCCGCGGGCGGCATGTCCAGCAAGCAGCTGGAAGACCTGCGCGTGAAGGCGTTGGCCAAGTTCGACGAAGTCAACAAGCAGTTCGACAAGATGCGCCTGTCGTACGAGAAGGACGGCTACAAGTCGGACATCTACGTGCGCGCCCAGGAATCCATCCAGAACGAGCTGATGGGCATCCGCTTCACGGCCAAGATGGTCGAGAAGCTGGCTGACACGTTGCGCAACCAGGTTGAAGAAGTGCGCCAGCTTGAGCGCGCCGTTTTGCACACGTGTGTGGACCGTGCCGGCATGTCGCGCACGCACTTCATCAAGGTCTTCCCGGGCAACGAAACCAACCTGCAGTGGGTGGTGGACGAAGTCGCGGCAGGTCATCCGTACGCCGAGACGCTTGAGCGCCAGATTCCCGCCGTGCAAGAACTCCAGCAAAAGCTGATCGACCTGCAAACGCGCGTCGTGCTGCCGCTGAAAGACTTGAAGGACGTCAACAAGCGCATGGCCACCGGCGAAGCCAAGGCTCGCAAGGCCAAGCGCGAAATGACCGAGGCCAACCTGCGTCTGGTGATCTCGATCGCCAAGAAGTACACGAACCGTGGCCTGCAATTCCTGGATCTGATTCAGGAAGGCAACATCGGCTTGATGAAGGCCGTGGACAAGTTCGAATACCGTCGCGGCTACAAGTTCTCGACGTACGCCACGTGGTGGATTCGTCAGGCCATCACGCGTTCGATCGCCGACCAGGCACGCACCATCCGTATCCCCGTTCACATGATCGAAACGATCAACAAGATGAACCGGATCAGCCGTCAGATTCTGCAGGAAACCGGCGCTGAGCCCGATCCCGCGACCCTGGCGCAGAAGATGGACATGCCCGAGGACAAGATCCGCAAGATCCTGAAGATCGCGAAAGAGCCGATCTCCATGGAAACGCCGATCGGTGACGACGATGATTCGCACTTGGGCGATTTCATCGAAGACACGTCGACCCTGGCGCCTTCGGATGCGGCTTTGCACGGTTCCATGCGTGATGTGGTCAAGGAAGTGCTAGACTCTCTCACCCCGCGTGAAGCCAAGGTTCTGCGTATGCGTTTCGGTATCGAAATGAGCACCGACCAGACCCTGGAAGAAGTGGGCAAGCAATTCGACGTGACTCGCGAGCGCATCCGCCAAATAGAGGCTAAAGCGCTGCGCAAGCTGCGTCACCCCAGCCGGGCCGATAAGCTGAAGAGCTTCCTGGAAGGGCAGTAATTTTTTCCTGGGCCTCTAGCTCATGCCTGGTTAGAGCAGCGGACTCATAATCCGTTGGTGCCGAGTTCGACTCTCGGGGGGCCTACCAAAGAAAGACGCGGGTCTCGGAGCAATCCGAGGCCCGTTTTCTTTTGCGTGGGGGATTTTTTGCCGATCTCTCACAATGCCAATTTGATCGACTCGGTTGCCAAGTGCGCATAGCGTCGGGTACTGGCGGCCGACTTGTGGCCAAGCACGGTGCCGACCGTCTAGAGGTTGTCCGATCCGATGCGTCAGTCGAACACATTCAACAGCACGTCTGCCACCACTGCGGTCGCTACGGCGACAAGAATAAGGTCGGTGCCTGCCACTTGCCACTCGTAGCCGGGGTAGACCGGCAGCCTCGCCAGCATGGGGGCGGGGACCATCTTCTTGGCTATCCCAGGGGGGAGAGGCTTTCCTCGGGCGAGGTTTTTCCGGATGCCGGGCGGAAGCGAGCTATAGCCAGATAACCCGTACTCGCGAGCGTAGCCTTGGGCGGTTGAGATGGTTATGCCGGCGTGCCGAAGCGTGACGCTCCCGCTGTCGCCATGACTATCTCCGCCTTTGCTCTTGGACGATTGGCCCTTGTCGCTCTTGCCCTTATTGTTGCCATTGCCGTTGCCGTTGCCATTGCCGTTGTTGCCTTGGCTCTGTCCCGCGTTGTCGGGCTTTCCTTTGCCTTCAGGCGGAGCCGCGAATGTCTGGCTGGCCAAGGACATACAGCACGCGGCGGCGATCACAAGAAGCTTCAACTTTGGACGATGCACGGCAGGAACTCCATAAGCGGCGCAAATGCGCTGAAGCGATTCTAAAACCGCCTATTCATCGTAGCGGGATAACGTCTGAAAAAGATGTAAGAGGCTGAATACGTATGTCGTGCGACGTACCCACGGCTACACCGAACTTGAAGCATTTTGATGAAAGGCCAACTTGAATTTTGCTGGCTAGGACAACAAGTTCCATCACCAGAGCGAGAGCATTCATGGGCCTACCAAGAATTCGCGCAGCTTGCGTGATGTTTCACACCATCGCCGCATTTTTTAAGAGGTGATTTTTTGTGGTTTAAAAATATCACTATTGTGGTCGACTTCAACACCCGCTGGATGGTATGGTGCGGACTCTCATTCACTTCTGAGGCCATTGCGGACACTGGACGCCTGGTGCTGGATTGACCCTGCATGAGTCAGGCAAGTGGGCGCAGTTGGCATACTTTCTTCGCATGGGGAGGTATGAACGATGTCTTATCTGGGTATCGACGTGTCTGAACTGAAACTGCGCTGCACCCTGCTGCTCGGACCGAAGAACGACAAGTGCAAGCGCAAGGTGGTGGCAAATAATCGGCAAGGCGTGTACGAGCTGATTCGATGGTGTGCCAAACACGGGCTGTCGTCGGATCAGGTGCATGGCGTGATGGACGGCACAGGGCTTTACCACGAGCAGTCGGCCACGACGCTGCACGATACAGGCGCGACGGTTTCGCTCGTCAACCCGGAAAATGTTCATGACTTTGGCCAAACGCGGGACATGCGATCTCGGACCGATGGGCTCGATAGTCTGACGCTCGCTCGCTACGGTGTCGCGGCGCAACCGCCGACTTGGCAGCCGTCTCCTGCCCACGTCCGTGCACTTCGTGACTTGGTGGCGCAATGGGAGGCGTTGTCCGAAGACCGGACGCGATCGCTGAATCGGCTAAAAAAAGCGGACGCGAGCGCAGCGCTGGCGTTGGTGGAAAGCTCGATCAGCAATTCGCTGTGTTTCTATGATGGCGAAATGGCACGGTTGGAAAGGGCGATTGATGATCACATTGACCACCATTCGGACCTGCAAGAAGACGCTGCCTTACTTGCAATGATTCCCGGGACGTGTATGAACCGATCCCCGTCTCGTGAGAATTGTTGAACATTATCTCCGGTTTCATTTTGTAGTATCTCCACTGAAAGCAATTAGAAAGGTGGAGAAATGCCGGCTTGTAATGATTGCGAGGGCATTGTTCAGAATAAACGTGGCGCGCCCGGTCACGATCGGTTGATATGTCTGGAAGTCGTCAGAAGTTTGGCGTCGGTCACGCGCGGCGCCAGGCACGAAGCATTCATTTGCTCGGTCTGCAATACCGAGTGGGATCACTTGCACGACAAGAAAGACGCGAACGCTGGCTGGAGCCGGTGCTAGACCGCCAGCCCTGCGCGCGGTTGACGCTAGTGACGCCGTTGTCACCGCGGCGCCATTCCCTTTCGTAGCCGGTTCGGCGCTTCCATCAGCGACGTCGTCATGTCGTCGCGTTCCTGCACACAGGGTTCGTCGCGCAAGGCTTTCATGAAGTCGTCGTAGAGCTCGCCGGTCAGACCGGCGGGACGCTTGAAGTCACCCGACAGCTGATAGGCGCGCAGCAGGACGGACCTTAGCCGTTTGACCTCCCAGAGCAGGGAGATCACGTCGGGGTTCCAGGGCTGACGCTCGCGGATGGTGCGCAGGTCGGCGTGGGTGAGGGGGGATTTGAACGGCATAGCGGAAAATACTGTTTATATATCCAGTATAGTCCGCGATAAACGGGGTCATTTCATCGGCATGGCAATCAATTTTTCGGCGGGGTAGGGAACGAGGAAGTCGCGGGTCCGGTCGCTGGACGACGTCAGCCAGTCACCGTAGGCGCCCTCTGGCAGGATGACGACCATGCGCTTTTCTTCGCCGGGCCGGTGGTAGCGCTGGAACAGCGGGTCGTGGTCGGCGTTGATGGTCAGCATGGTGTAGCTCTCATTGAGCTGGCCGCTGGCATCGCGCCATCGGTCCCATAGGCCGGCGATCCCCAGCGGAGCCCCATCGGCTCGCGCAAAGCGCGTGGAAATGGCCGAACCCGATCGCCAATCCGGTTCGAATATCGCATCCGCAGGAATGATGCAACGTTGCGCCCGGCGCCAGGCATTGCTGAACGTGAACGACTTGGCGGCGGTCTCGCTGCGTGCATTGAACGTAGAGAGTTTGCCCGCCTTGTCCTGCCCGTCGGCACGAGTTAACGCAGAGATCAAACCCCAGCGGCCGGTGACGGCTTCGCGCTCGGGAACGGCGTCGTCTCCGGCGTCGTGTTCCACCGGCCTGCGCACGAATACTCCCTGATATCGAGGCCACATGTCATAGGGGCCGGCAGCGGGTTTCGTGCGCACGCCGAACTTCTGTAGCAGCAGTTCGGCATCCTTCAGCGTCTGATAGTGCGAACACATGCATGCCTCGTCATTGGGAAGCGGCGAAATCAGTATACGGGTGTCTGTCAGCCTTCCGTTGGCATCCTGAGAGTACGATTTATTCCATGGAAAAACCTTCATCACAGCAGGCCCTGCTCTGGGTAGTCGCGGCCTGCTTTTTCATGCAGACGCTGGACACCACGATCGTCAATACCGCCTTGCCGTCGATTGCACGCAGCTTGGGCGAGGACGTACTGGCGTTAAAGCCGGTGGTGGTCGCGTACACGCTGACCATGGCAATGTTCACGCCGGCATCCGGCTGGCTGGCGGATCGCTACGGCACGCGTCGCGTGTACTTGGCGGCCATTTTGATATTTGCCGTGGGCTCGGTGTTTTGCGCCGTGGCTCAGACGCTGACGCAGTTGACGATTGCGCGGGTGGTGCAGGGCGTGGGCGGCTCCATGCTGTTGCCGATCGGGCGCTTGGCGGTCCTGCGCACGGTGCCGGGCGACCAGTACATTTCGGCGTTGGCCTTCGTGTCGATCGCGGGTCAGATCGGTCCTATTTTTGGTCCGACCCTGGGCGGGTTGCTGGTGCAGGTGGCAAGCTGGCACTGGATTTTCATGATCAATGTCCCGATCGGAATCGCAGGCCTGTTTGCCGTGCGCCGCTACTTGCCTGAAGACGCATTGCCGGACGTGGCGCCGTTCGATGTGCTGGGTTGCGCCTTGTTGTCGTTGTGCATGGTGTCGTTTTCGCTTGGCCTGGACTTGCCGGCGGGTGCCGGCCGTATGGCGTGGTCGGCGGGCTTGTTCGCGCTTAGCGCCCTGACGGTGTTGTTATATGTGGTGCATGCGCGCCGGCGTCAGAATCCGCTTTTCCAATTGCGCTTGTTTAACGAGCCTAATTTCAGCGTCGGCTTGGTGGGCAATCTGGTTTGCCGGATCGGCAGTAGCGCGGTGCCGTTCCTGTTGCCGCTGTTGCTGCAATTGCAGTTGGGCTATAGCCCGCTGCAATCGGGGCTGATGATGCTGCCGGCTGCCATCGCGGGGACGATATCCAAACCGTGGATCGCCCCGCTCGTCCGGCGTTTCGGCTACGACACGTTCCTGTTGGTCAATACGCTGTTGGTCGGTGCGTCGATCGTGTCGTTTGCCGCGATTTCACCCGGGTGGCCACTCGCGTTGCAGGTGCTTCAGCTTGCCCTGTTCGGTGCGACCAACTCCATGCAATTTGCGGCGATGAACAGTGTGACGTTGAAAGGACTGAGCAAACAGGACGCCGCCAGCGGGAATAGTCTGTTTTCAATGATCCAGATGCTCGCCATCGGCCTGGGCGTGACCATCGGGGGCGGGTTGGTCGGCATGTTCTCGGGCGAGGCGAATGCCGCTTTGGGCCGCGCATTTACATTGAGCTTCGTGTGCGTGGGCGTCATCACCTTGTTATCTGCCTGGGTGTTCCGGCGGCTGGATATGACGCAATTGGGGCGTCCGGCGGGCAACCGGCCGGCCGCTGGCTAACTATTTCTGAGAGCCGGAAATGGAAGAGCGCCCCAGCTCTAGATGAGTCTGAGGCGCTCCTGCCCGGCTTCGCACGCGATGGGTGTCAGACAGCCCGGCAACTCAAATCTACTGCTCGGCAATCACGTCGACAATAGGGAAAACCCTGAAAAATTAGCGGCTTACATGATTTCGTAGCGACACGAATATCAAGCCTGAATCACCCCTTGCCGCCGTTGGCGCGAGGGGTTTTTCTTTGTGCATCGCAATGGGTTTTTCGTTGAAAAAAGGGGCGTGATCAATTTGCCCACCTCGGTATCTGCGAATTGTGGCCCCTGCGCGTCAAGCCGACACTGCAGCCTACTTTCAAGGAACCGGAGAGCAGAGATGCAGGCAATACGTTTACGTCAGTTGGGCCAAGGTATGACGGAGTACATCGTGGTCGTGGCCTTGGTGGCCGTTGCGGCGATCGCTGTGTATCAGTACTTCGGGCAAGTGGTGCGCTCGCAGACGGCGGCCATGGCGCGCGAGCTTGCAGGGGAAGACGGCGGCACGCAAACGCGCGCAGCGCAGCAGGCGGCGCAGAAGGCGGCGGCGCAGACCAAGGCGCGTTCGCTCAAGTCCTTTACCGGCAACGCCACGGATGCGAAGTGATCATCCATCGCCACATGCCACCGCATCGACAGCACGGCCAAGCCTTGGTGCTGGGCATGTTGATCTTGTCCGTGGCTGCGGCTTCTCTGGTCGTGCTCTACAACCTGGGCCAGACGGTGGCAGGCCGCATTCGCCTGACGCACGCGGCGGATGCGGCCGCCTACAGCGGCGCGCTTGAGCAGGCACGCGTGCTTAACGCCATCGCCTATATCAATCGAACACAGATCGCGCATCAGGTAGCGATGGCGCATCTGGTCACGCTTGCCGCGTCGGCGCAGTATGGCCGCGCATTGCACGCGCAGCGCACTCGGGGGAATCCTCCGTCCAGCCTGATTGCGATGTTGTTCGGGCCAGAGATGGGGCTGGCGTACCGCGCCGGGCAAGCGTCGCCGATTGTTGACGCGCAGTTGGCAAGCGCATTCGCGCAGCATGACCGTGTCGTGCATCAAGTGTTGGAAACTGCCGCCAATTCGGCAATGACGGAGTTGACCAAAACGCGTGATCGCATCATGCAAAAAGTGCTGGCTGTCAATCTGGATGACATGCCTTCAGCAGGGGATCAGCGTGCGGGGACTATTCGCGTGCGTCTGTTGTCGGACGCATGGCCGGGCTTTGTGGAACGCCATCGCGCCAACCGAAAAACGGGCTTGTGGCCAGCAATAGATCTAGCGGCAGGCCGCTACGGTTTTCTGAAACCGCGGAATGCTACGCGGCGCAATCCTTGGCCGGTCAGCCATCGCTGCCCATTGAAGCGTCATGAGCTGCGCCGCCGGGGTTCGACTTGGCTTGGGCCGGACGGACGGTGGGGCGCATTGGATACGCAGTCGTTCCATGCTCTGCGATCCAACCGCTGGGTCGGTTGCTACTTCCGTGAATACGCAATGGGTTGGGGGACCACCCAAGGTCAGAAAAGCAAAGGGCCCGACGGTCTTGATTATGTGGATGAACCGCCTGCTGACTTCTCCCAAGAGGATTTTTGGCGCTGGGTAGAGCAGTCGACATCGTGGGACATATTCAACGGTGTGACGAATCCCATGGCCAATTCCTACGCGATGGCGTCCGCGCAACGGTGGCCAGGCCGAGGCCTGCCGGCCTACCGGGAAGTCGCGTCGTCGCGCATCCACTTGCCCTTGCGCTTCGCAGTCAGCGTGCGCATGGCAGGCGCCTTGTTGAAGACGACGGATGCGGGTAGCGCAGTGGCCTCAACGATGGGCATTTTCCGCTATGCCGCTTTGGGGCGGTCAGGGGGAATAAGCGTGACCAGCGCCGCAGAAACGTACTTCCTGCGCCCGGAGTCGCGTGCTGACGGCCGTGACGAACTGGCCACGCTGTTTCGCCCTTACTGGCAGGCCCGTCTCTCTGCCGTTGCTTCTCAGGAACGGCAGCATGCCAGGGGAACACCATGACGCAGATTGCAAAGAGACCCGAGCCGCTCGGTCGACAAAGGGGGCAGGCTGTCGTCGAGGCAATGCTGATGATGCCTTTGATGGGTGTGTTGATCTGGGCGGTGTCGTGGGTGGGCGGGCTGCAGTTTTCCGCGCAGCAGATGTCTCAGGCCAGCCGCAAGGCTGCCATGGCGGCGGCATTGGGGCAACCGCTCAGCCCGCGTGATGCGATGAAGGCGATAGGCCTGAACCGGCGCGTCGAGGCCTTGACGGGTGTGGCCGCGCAGCACGTAGCTTTGTTGCAGGACGAGTGGTTTGGCGGGGAGCTACAGCTGCTGTCCGCACACGCCTACGCAAATCCACACGCAAACCCAAACCCAAACCCAAACCCAAACCCAAACCCAAACCCAAACCCAAACCCAAACCCAAACCCAAACCCAAACCCAAACCCAAACCCAAACCCAAACCCAAACCCAAACCCACGCGCACCCCATCTTGTCTCCGCGTTTGCGGCGCCGATCACGCGCTACACCCGGGTCGCGGTGGGGGCGGGCTATGCGCACGGGGATAAGGACGCTAGGCATCGCATCGCCAACGCGCCGACGGCATGGCGGCAGGCAGAACGCCTCTCGGTGGCGCAAGCGCGGCGATTTGAGTCGCTTGTCGCGCGCATGGACGGCCCTTGGGGCAGGCCATCGATACAGACGGATTGGCTTTCCGCATGGGCGGATGTGGTGCCGGGGGATCGGCTGAACCAGAAAAGAGGGCAAGCTAAATGAGCACGTATTCGCAGGCTAAGTCTCGTCGAGACCAACGAGCCGTCGTTCGCCATGTCTGTTTGCCGATGCTGATGAGCGGGCTGGCCGGAATCGCCATGCCCGCTTTCGCAGGGCCCGCCGATCTTGCTGCACATGCGCTGCCGAATGGGGACCCGGGAAAAGCGATGTTGAGCCGACTGCGTTTCCCTCCAGGCTCCAGCCGCGTTCTGCTGGCCGATCAACTCTGGCTCCACGGCTATCCCGCGCAGGTGGTGGTGTTTGATACGCCAGCCACTGCTCCTGATTTGATCCGCATGCTCTCTGCGCAACAGCCGGCGCTGGCTGATTTGAATGTGCTGCCGGGGCAGTTGATTTTGTCCGGGCGTATCGGTGACGAGCAGTGGGTGGCGCAGATGCAGCGCACGCACGACGGGCGCACTGTCGGCAGCATCTCATCAATGCGTCTGGCGCCTGCCTCCAATCTGCCTGCGTCCTTGCCTACGCCATCATGGCTGCCGGCTGGGGCGCGGCTGCACCTTGATGTCGTGGTCAAGGACGCAGGTGTCAGGGTGTCTGAACGTATTTGGCGGCATGCGTTGCCGCCTGCGCGATTGGCGCCGCTGGTCCAGGCGGGCTTGCTGCGCGACGGTTGGCGCCGGCAATCCGAAGAAGGCGCCGTTCAGTCGTGGGCAAGGCGAAATGATCGTATGCAAATATCGGTGATGCCGCTTGAGACCGGCAGCGGTCTTCGCGTGATGGGATGGGCATCATGAAGAACTTGCTAATCCAAAGTGCAAAGCGATTGCGTCGAGTCAGCATATATGGACTGGCCTTGCTTGCCGGCTTGGTATCGGCGTGGGCCGTGCGCGAACACGTCCAGAAGCGGGTCGAGGCGCTAGAGGCCGAGGCGCGCACTCCCGTGGTCGAGCGCCTGGTCGCTGCTTATCCTCTTGCAGCCGGGACGATGCTGGAAGACGTTCATTTGGCCGTGCGCGAAATTCCAGAGCAGTGGGCGCCCAGCGCCAGCGTGGACCCGTTAGCCATGAGCAGCTTGCTGGGGGGCATTCTGGTTGCCGATGTAGGGCCCGGCGAACCGTTGCTGAAGACGCAACTGAGCTTCAATGCCCCCAAGCCCGCCCTGGCATCACGGTTGCAGACGGGGCAGCGGGCGTTGACGGTATCGGCGGCAGACTTGGGCGGTCTGGCCAGCCAGTTGCGGGCTGGCGATTTGATCGACATCTACGTGACGTTCCCTCATCGTCAGCGGGAGCTCACCGTGCCGTTATTGCAGAGCATGCGGGTATTGACCGTCGACGACGAGGCCGAAGGCGACAAAGGCGGGATGGGCGTGGGAAACATCACCCTGGCCGCCGACCCAGTACAAGCCATGAAATTCGTTGCGGCCCGGCAGGCCGGCACGTTGACGGCAATGGTGCGGCATCGCGACGACGTGGCGGCGGTGGCGGCATCCAAGCAAACGGATCTGGCCTCGCTGATCGGGCTGGACGCCGACCCGTTGCCCGCCCCGGGCGTCTCCATTCTGTACGGGGACCGCGTGGACGCGCATTCCGCCATGCCGTCATCGAATGCGGCGTCGCGGTTTCGCCTGGAATCGGAGCAACCATGAAGCGACTCGCATGCGTTGTTGGCGTCATCGTCTTGAGTTTGCCTCTGCGGGCGGCTGCGTCTGCGTCGGTAGAACTCGAGTTGCAAGTGGGCGAGACGCGCGTTCTGCCGCACCCCGGTGTGAAACGAGTGGCGATCGGCAACGGACAGGTGCTTAGCGCCGTTACCGCTGAGGGGCGCGATGTCGTGGTCTTCGCACGTGCCGAGGGCGTGTCCTCCGTGCATGTCTGGACGGCGGCGGGGCGCAGCAATGCGTATGAGTTTCGAGTGGTGCCTGCCGGCGCGCCTCGGTTGCGGGCCGAGGTTGAAGCGCTGCTTGCCCGCATCCCTGGCGCACGCAGCGCAAACGTGGGCGGACGCATCCTGATTGAAGGCGACGATTTGTCAGATGACGATCGCGCACGTATCGCCGCCTTGGCTGAGCGCTATCCGGCCATTCTGGACTTCACGGGGCAGGTCGGCTGGGACCGCATGGTCTTGCTGGATGTGCAGGTTGTTGAGATCCCGACTTCCCGATTGCGTGAGTTCGGCGTGCGTTGGGACGGTATGACGCAAGGCGGGATGAATGCCGGTTTGGCGTGGGATGCGGGATCGCGGGGGCGCATGACCCGGCCAGGGGAATCGGTGATCGAAACCGCTGGGCCGGCCTCCGCCGCAGCGGGCTACTTCGGCATCAATGCGCTGTTGTCCGCGCGGATTGCCGCCCTGGCGCAAAGCGGCGAAGCCGTCATGCTGGCTCAGCCGCAATTGCTGGCGCGTAGCGGGTCAAGCGCGACGTTCCTGGCGGGCGGGGAAGTGCCTTATACGTCGACAGATTCGCGAGGCAATCCCACCACCTTGTTCAAGCCCTATGGCGTGTCGCTGAACATCACGCCGCGCATTGACCGCAACGGCGTCATTCGTTCTTTGATTGAAGTCGAGGCCAGCTCGGTGGACACGACGCTCAGCGTCGCAGGAGGCCCAGCCCTGCGAACACGGCGGGCATCGACCGAATTCAACGTGCGTTCGGGCAACACGCTGGTCATCGGTGGCTTTTTGTCGCGGGAGCAGGGGCAAGAGGTCAACGGCCTGCCATGGCTGCAGAACATCCCCATTTTGGGCGCGCTATTTTCGTCGCGCCGATATCAGCAGCGGGAAACGGAGCTGGCGATTTTCGTCACGCCGAAGATCGTGACGCAAAGCGAGCCTGCCATGTTGGATCGGGTGCGGCGCGGGCGCGACCTGCTGGACGCCTCGTTTCCCGAGCCGCCTCGGCTAGGCACGGCGACGCCCGCCGTCATCGACGGATGGAATCCGTATTCGGGCGATGGTTCCCAATGGATTGGGCAAGACAGGACTGCACAAGACAGGACTGCACAAGACAGGACCGCTCAGGACAGCGGAACGCAAAAGCGATAACGGGGGAATTGACATGCTGGATATCGAGATGACGTTTGAAGACTCGGGCGTTCGCCGCCAGACTGCCCACGTGCCGGTGTTGATTGGCAGGGGCGCGCAATGCGACTTGCGTATCGTGAACTGGCGGGTGGGGCGTCAGCACGCCAGGTTGTCGCGCGAAGATACCGATATTGTGCTGGAGGATCTGGGCACGCTTGCCGGCACCCTGGTGAACGGCGTCAGGGTGGCGCGGCATGCGCCGGTGCTGCCTGACGATGACATCCTGATCGGCCCATGCCGCCTGAGGGTGCGATGGGCTGCGAACGGCGACGCCAATCAATTGAGCGCGCCGCCGCACGGGCCGTCCGAAGCCGCCGACCCCCTTCCCGAGGCGGCGCTGCCAACGGGCACGGTGGCAGCCATTACGCCAATGGCGCCGCAGCGGTTGCACGAACGGCGGCGTTTGCATGCGGCGTTGCTGGAAGCGCTGGATTTGCGCAGGCGCGATGTGGCTGGCATGAGCGATGACACGTTGCGTGCTGAAGCCGAGCGGCTGCTCACGCATATCGTGGCTACCGATATTGACGTGCCCGCGGAGGCGGACCGAGCGGCGTTGTGCCAAGAGGTGCTGGACGAGGCCGTCGGTTTGGGTCCCCTCGAACCTTTGCTGGCCGCGCCAGAAATTACCGAAATCATGGTCAACCGCTATGACGAGATCTATGTCGAGCGCGGCGGACGGCTGTGGCGGCATCCGGTGGCATTCACCAGCGAACAGTCGGTGCGCTGGGTGATCGAACGCATTGTCACGCCGTTGGGCCGCCGTATCGACGAAAGCTCGCCAATGGTGGATGCGCGCCTGCCAGATGGGTCGCGAGTGCACGCCATCATTCCGCCCGTGGCGATGAAAGGCGCCAGCCTGACGATACGGAAGTTCCCGCAGCGGCGTCCCAAAATGCCCGATCTGATCGCGGCGGCATCGCTGAGCAACGCGATGGCGCAGTTTCTCTCGTTGTGCGTGAAGATGCGCAAGAACCTCGTCGTGTCGGGCGGGACAGGCTCGGGCAAGACGACCTTGCTGAACATCTTGTCCAATGAAATCCCAGATGGCGAGCGCATTGTCACCATCGAAGATGCCGCCGAGTTGCGGTTGAATCACGATCATCTGGTGGCGCTGGAGGCGCGGCCGGCCAACCAAGAGGGCAGGGGGCATATCGATATCCGCGAACTGGTGCGCAACGCCTTGCGCATGCGGCCGGATCGGATTGTCGTCGGCGAATGCCGGGGAGCGGAAGCGTTCGATATGTTGACGGCGATGAACACTGGCCACGAAGGGTCATTGACGACCTTGCATGCGAATTCGCCGCGTGACGCGCTCGGCCGCCTGGAGTCGATGATCCTGATGGCGGGCCTGGATTTACCGCTGGGCGCAGTGCGTGAACACATTGCCGCCAGCGTGGATCTGGTCGTGCAGCAGGCGCGGTTGGCAGACGGGCGGCGCGTTGTGACGTCTATCGCGGAAGTCGCGGGCATGGAAAGCGGCCGCATTCAACTGCAGGATCTGTTTCGGTTTGACCGCCAGTCTGGCTTTATAGGTTGTGGTGCGTTGCCAGGCTTTGCGCAGACGTGGGCGGACGAGGGGGCCACGTTAGACCCCAGCTGGTTTACGGAAGTGGTGGGGGCGGTCAGTCCCATTGCCGCCACGTTTTCACAAGGCTCGCCGTGATCTGGCTCGCGGCGTCGGCCGCGATGTGCTGTGTCGCACTATTGGCTTGGCATGCCCAGGTGTGGTTCGCGCCTGCGCTGCGCAAGTATCGCGAGCTCTACACGCAAGACGCTGGCGTCCGCTTAAGTGAAGTGTTTCTCTTTATTGACCCGGCCCAGCTATGGGTGGCGGCCGTTGCCTGCGCGGGCGTGACGGCCGCGCTGGTGTTTTCAGTGACGGCAAGCGCAGTGGCGGCGGCGCTGTCGGCCGGAGTCGCTTCAAGGGCGCCACGCATGATGGTCGATGTGCTGCGCCGCAGGCGGGCTTGCCGTTTCGAACAGCAGTTGCCAATGGCGTTGCTGATGTTGGCGTCGGCATTGCGGGCGGGCGTCGCGTTGCCTACGGGTTTGCGTCATGTGGTGGAACAGAGCGGCGCGCCGCTGGCGCAGGAATTCGGGCTGATGCTGCGCGAGCAACGGCTGGGCGTGACCTGGGATGCCGCGCTGGAAAATCTGCAACAGCGTATGCCGGCGGATTCAACCGCCTTGGTGGTTGCCGCCATGCGTATCGCCGCGCAAACGGGCGGCAATCTTGCCGAGGCGCTGGAGAGCATCGCGCAGACCTTGCGCGCCCGGCTGCAGTTGCAGGCGAAATTGCAGGCGCTGACGTCTCAAGGGCGATTACAGGCCTGGATCGTGGGGGCGTTGCCCTTGGTGTTATTGGCGGTGCTTGATCAACTTGAGCCGGAAGTCATGGGTTTGTTGTGGCACACCCCGATGGGGTGGGGCGTGCTGGCGATCATAGTGGTGCTTGAAACCGCTGGCGTACTGCTGATCCGGCGAATCATCCGGATTGATATCTGACGGGGGCAATGATGTGGCTGACTCTGGGAATGTTGACGGCAGCAGCAGGCGCCGGGGGGCTGACGTGGTTGGCGTTGCGGCCATTGCTGTGGAGTAAGCAGGGGGTATCTGCCGACTTGCCGTGGTGGTGGCGGGCTGCCTGGCCTTGGGTGTCGGCGGTGGCGCCGTTGGTGGGGCCGCTGTGTTCCTGGCGATTGCGCGTTCGCCTGACCCGGCTGATTGAGCAGGCGGCGTTACCCGCCAGCGTAGGCTATGCGCATATCGCCGCGTTGTCCGCCAGTGTTGCGCTTGTCGCGGGCATGGCCGCGGCCGGGCTCTTGTTGCTCAACGATTACCCGGTGGGATTGGCGTTGCCATGGGCGACGATTCCGGTTTTGGCCGCGGGCATCGCACCAGGGTTATGGTTGCGCAGCCTGGCGGAAAAGCGCCGCCGCAGTATCGAACGCGATCTGCCTTTCGTGTTCGACATGATGACCCTGTGCGTGGAGGCCGGTTTAAGTGTGCAAGGCGCATTACAAACCGCCGCGCAGAGCGGACCGCCCGGCGCCTTGCGAGACGCGTTGGCCGATGCCCTGGCCGAGATGCGCGCAGGGGTGGCGCGCACTGCCGCGATCAAGGCGTTGGCGGAACGCAGCAACAGCCCGCTTGCCCGGACATGGGCTGCGGCGCTGGCACAGGCGGAAGCATTGGGCATCAGTCTGGGGCCGGTGCTGCGTGCCCAGGCTGCACAATGCCGCAGTGACCGGCACCTGCGCGCCGAGCAACTGGCCATGCAGGCGCCTGTGAAAATGCTGTTGCCGCTGATCGGATGCATCTTTCCATGCACTTTCATCTTGCTGGCGTTTCCGATTGCCGTCCAACTGCTTCAAAGCGTGCAATGAGCCGTCATCCTCCACTGACCAGGGATCGGCTGCGGTTGCTGCGCGTTAACAGCTGGGTGGGGCGGATGCGGGGGCTGCTGGGAAGAAGGCCGCCCGGTGGGCGGTCCGGCATCTTGTTGATGCCGTGCGCGGCAGTGCATACCTTTGGTATGCGTTACCCCATCGACGTGGCGTTTGTGTCGCGCGAGTTAAGCGTGATGCGGGTATGCAGGGCGCTGCCGCCCTGCCGCATCGCCTTATGCCTGGGCGCTATTGCTGTTGTCGAGCTGCGAGCTGGCGTTATTGATGCCGAACACCGAGGTATAGGCCGGATAGAAGCTGCAATACAACACGCCACCCGCCGCGATGTTGAACGGGATCTGCAACGTGCCGGCGAATTGGGGCGACAGCCCCATCGACACCAGCAAACCCGCGCACAAATCGATGAACAGGAAAATCAAGGCCCAGGTGGCACCATAGACCAGGAACGGCCACTTGTTGCGCCAGCAGGCGATGCCAGAAAAGAACAGGGCCTGTACCAAGCGCAGGCCATGCCAGGCAACCAAGACCGGGGCATGCCAGAACAGCGCCGCAATGATCACATAGAGGATCGCGAAGATGGTCAGCGGCACCCGCATGGCCAGCAGGACGGGTTCCAATGTGCGCTCAACCGAGGCGATGCGGAACGCTTCGGCCATTGAGTCCATGAACGGCAGGAACGTCAGCAGGCCAGTCACCATGCTCAGCCCCGCGTACAACAACCCCATCAGAAAGAGTTTGCGGAATACGCCGGGCTGCTTGAGGGGCTTGCCCCACATCGATGGAAGCATGACGCGGTCGGCGTCCACGTGCTTGCACGCCGATAGCGTCATGAGGGTGATGATGGGCATGAGCGCCACGACCAGAATCGGTCCCACCGGCGGCGTCGCGCTGGCGAAGACCACCAAAAGGCTGATGAACATGGCCCAGGTGAACATGGCCAGAGGTTGTTTGCGGAACAGACGGAAGCCGTCTCGAACCCATTGCCAGCCGGATGTCGCGGGTAGGAATGCTGCTTGCATGGCTCTCTAAAGGGTGTGATCTCTCAAAAATTGGACGCGCTAGCCCCATTATGGGGGGCGTAACGGTTACGGCAATATTGGCAAGCCGGGGCGGTGGCGTGCTTGCAACACTCTTTCGAAGTGACGCGGGTCGTGTGGCTTCAGGGTTTGCGCCGGCCGGGGCAGGAAAAAGTCGTACAGGCGGGACACCCAGAAGCGCAGGGCGGCAGCGCGCAGCATCAACGGCCAGACTTCGCGTTCCGCATCGGTAAACGGGCGGACGCTGGCGTAGGCGGCGAGCCAGGATTGCACCAGTTCCGGAATGAACTCCCCTGTATCGCGGTCAATGCACCAGTCATTGACGCTGACTGCCACGTCGAACAGCCAGGTGTCGCAGCCCGCGAAATAGAAGTCGATGATGCCGCCCATGAGCGGGTCTTCGAAGGTGCCGGCGAACAGCACGTTGTCGCGGAAAAGATCGCAGTGCGCCGGGCCGGTCTGCAGCGCTTGCCAGGCGGGCGTTGCGACGGCGGCCTGCTGAGCAGCCAGCTCGGCGCTCAGCAACTGGGCTTGCGCGGGTTCCAGGAACGGCATGACCTTGGGCGCCGTTTCCACCCACCAGGACAGGCCACGCAGATTGGGCTGGTGAATCGGGAAGTCCTGGGCTGCCAGATGGGCGCGGGCCAGGGTGGCGCCAGCCAGGGCGCAGTGCGCGGCCCCGGGGGCGGGTTCATAGCCGCCGGGCAGGCGCGAAACAATGGCGGTGGGCTTGCCATGCAGCGTGGTCAGCCGCGTGCCGTCGCGCAGGGTCTGGGGCTGCGGCACCGGGATGCCGCGCTCTGCCAGGTGATACATCAGTTCGATGTAGAAGGGCAGTTGGGCGTGCGTCAACACTTCGAACAGCGTCAGGACGTATTCGCCCCGCGTGGTGTAGAGGAAGTAGTTGGTGTTCTCGATACCCGCCGTAATCCCTCGAAGCGAGACAAACTCGCCCAGGTCGAATTGCGCCAGAAGGGCGCGCGCGTCGTCGTCGGATACGGGAGTGAATACGGCCATTGATATGCAAAGGTGATGGGTTAACGGACGCTCGGACATGCCTGTGCGGCGGCGGCGGCGCAATTTTAGACCACATAGCGGGTGGGGTTGCGCAGAGCCCGAAGGCCCGGCCGCGCACGCACGCCGGACATAATGCCGCTAAGCCCGTAAAATACCGCATCCCCTTGTTTTGTAGAGTGATTCTTGGACTCCCCCGACTGGCGGCTGTGTGTCGCCCCGATGATTGACGTGACCGACCGCCATTGCCGCTATTTCCACCGGCTGCTGGCCCCCCGCGCACGCTTGTATACGGAAATGATCACGACGGGCGCGCTGCTGCACGGCAATGTCCCGCGTCATCTGGATTTCGACGAAGCCGAGCATCCGGTGGCGTTGCAGCTGGGCGGCAGCGAGCCTGACGCCTTGGCGCAAGCGGCCAAGCTGGGCCGCCAATGGGGCTATGACGAAATCAACCTGAATTGCGGCTGCCCGTCGGAGCGCGTGCAAAAGGGCGCATTCGGCGCCTGCCTGATGGCGGAGCCGGCGTTGGTGGCGGATTGCATGAAAGCCATGCAGGACGCCGTCGATATCCCCGTCACCGTCAAGCATCGCCTGGGCTTGGATTACGAAGAATCCTACGCATTCGTCCGAGACTTCGTTGGCAAAATCTACGACACGGGATGCCGGATTTTCATTGCCCACGCCCGGAACGCGGTGCTCAAGGGCCTATCACCCAAGGACAACCGCGAAATTCCCCCGTTGCGCTATGACGTGGTCAAGCAACTGAAGCAAGACTTCCCCGACTGCACGTTCGTGCTGAATGGCGGGCTGGCTGATGCGGAGCAATCTGTCCAGGCTGCGGACGAGTTTGATGGCGTGATGCTGGGCCGCGCGGCCTGGCATACCCCGCGCGTGCTGTCGGAAGTGTCGTTGCGGCTGTGGCCGTCGGTGCGCCTGCCCAGCGATGCGCAGGTCGTGGACGCCATGACCGAATACGCCGCCCGGCAAGTCGCCAAGGGCGTGCCGCTGCGTGTGATGACGCGGCCGATGCTGGGGTTGGTGAATGGTCAGTCAGGCGCGCGCCGTTGGCGCCGCATGTTGTCGGACCCGGCGCTGCTGGCCGCTAACAACCCTGACCTGATCTACGACGCCTGGCGCAGCCAGCGGCAGGCGCCGGAAATGCGCGGCGCCGCATTTCAAGCGGCGCCGGCGGGGGTGTAGCAAGCAGGGGGTGGTAGCGAGCAGTGGGTGGGTAATTGCCAGCCGTTGCCGCCAGAAGACTGCGGGGGACCGCAGTCTGACCCCCTGGCAATTATGACTTGGCCGGTTCGGCGGTTTCCGCAGGCCAGTCGCGGATATACGCCTTTAGCATGTTGTTTTCGAACTGCTGGGCGGCAACGATGGCCTGCGCCATGTCATAGAACGAAATCACGCCCATCAGTGTCGGGCCGTCCATGACCGGGATGTAGCGCGCGTGCTTTTCCAGCATCAGGCGCTGTACTTCGTCGGCGCTGGTGTTGGGCGACACGCTTACCGGGGCGTCATCCATGATCGAGCGGATGGTGGTTTCACCGGCGCCGCCATGGGCATGCATGTGACGGATGATTTCGCGGAACGTCAGCATGCCGGTCAGCGTGCCGAATTCCATGATCACCAGCGAGCCTATGTCCTGCTCGCTCATGGTTTGCACGGCCTGGGACACAGGCATGTCGGGCGACGCCGTATAGAGCGTATCGCCCTTGACGCGCAAAATCTCGCTGACCTTCAACATCGGTTCCTCCTGGGCGGACTACGCCCGAATGCATTGCTATTTCTTATTCGCTTCCAATTGCAGCAAGGGAGCGATTCCATTTTCGGTATTCTGCGCTTCTCCGCACAGTTCTTCCAGCGTGGGCGTATTTTGCTGGGAAATTACGGCTGAAGCGACTCGCAATATCTCCGGATCGTCGCGGACCCTGGGCTGATTGCGGTCAAGCAGGAAATTGTCCACCACGGGCGCCATCGACGTTTCGCGTGCGTCGCACGTCAGCACCCAGTTGTCGTCGGGGGTGCGCGTGGCCAGCCCCATGGCATTCAGCGTTTCCAGCACCTCGTTCAGTTCGTCCTGGTGCAGGTGCAGCTCAGACGCCAGCACATTGGCCGGCATGCCGGGCGGGTTGGCGGACTGGACGCGGCGCAGCGCGCGCAACGCATCCAGCGCATCAACAAACTGCGCGCCCGGATAACGGTTGATTTCCCAGCGGCCCAGGCGGATCAGCGGGGCGCTCGAGGCCAGGGTGGCGCCCAGCAGCACTGCCAACCAGGACAAATAGATCCACAGCAGGAAGATTGGCAGCGTTGCGAACGCGCCATAAATGATGGTGTACGTGGGAAACCGGGTCAGGTAATACGCGAACCCCGACTTCATGACCTCAAGCACGATGGCCGTCACGCAGCCGCCCACCAGCGCGTCGCGCCACAGCACTTCGCGGTTGGGCACGACGACGAACAGGGCGGCGAAACCCAGCGCAGTCAGTATTAGAGGGATGAAGGAAATGGCGATGCTGATGACTTCGGGCACATCCGCCACCAGCCCCAGCGATTCGCGCGCCACGAACGACGTGGCCCACAAACTGGCCCCCGCCAGCACTGGCCCGAGCGTGATGATGGCCCAATAGACCAGCGCCCGTTGCGGCAGGGGGCGCTGGCGCGTCACGTGCCAGATGTCGTTGAAAGCCTGGTCGATCGTCATGATCAGCAGCAGGGAGGTCACCAGCAGGAACGCGCCGCCGATCGCGGTCAGGCGCGAGGCCTGCCGGGCGAACTGGTTCAGGTATTCCATGATGTTGTCCGAGACGGACGGCGGCATCAGGCTGTTGGTCAGGAAGTCTTCCAGGGCAACGCGGAATTCCTGGAACACCGGGAAGGCAGTGAATAACGACAGCACCACGGCCAGCATGGGCACGATGGCCAGCACCGTGGTGAACGTGAGGCTGGAGGCGACTTGAAGCAGCTTTTCTTCGTTCGCGCGTTGCGCGGTGAATCGGAAGACGCGTCCGGCCCTCGCGACCCATGAAGAGCGCGAAGTCGAGGGGTCGGTAGCCGCCGGGGTTGCGGCGTCGGGCTCGGCGGGGCGATTCATCAGGCGATAATAGCAGCATGAACCCTGAACTCAACCCCCGCTTGCGCCTCGTGGCCTCGGTTTCACTGTTCGCCCTGATCGTCTTGTGCGTCACCTGGGAAACCGTGGTGGCGCCGGTGCGGCCGGGCGGTTCCTGGATGCTGCTGAAGGCGCTGCCGCTGGCGTTTCCCTTGCGCGGCATCCTGCGCGGAAATCTCTATACCTATCAGTGGGCGTCGATGTTGTCGTTGCTGTATTTGATGGAAGGGGCCGTGCGCGCGATGTCCGATCCCGCTCCGCTTTCCGTGCTGATGGCATGGGGCGAGATCATCCTTTCGGCGACCTTCTTTCTTAGCGCCATTTTCTATGTGCGGCCCGCCAAACGGGCTGCCAGGAGCCAACGCGCATGAGCGTCCCTTCGAGCGTCCATTCCCTGTCAGATCTCCAGGCAGACAATTCATTCGCGGCGCTGCCCGCGGCGTTCTATACCCGTTTGACGCCCCAAGGGCTGAATAATCCACGCCTGTTGCATGCCAACGCGGATGCGGCGGCGCTGATCGGCCTGGACCCGTCGGCGTTTTCCACGCCTGAATTCCTGCAAGTATTTTCCGGTGCGCAGCCCTTGCCAGGCGGGGACACGCTAGCGGCCGTTTATAGCGGCCATCAATTTGGGGTGTGGGCGGGGCAACTGGGGGATGGGCGCGCCCATCTGCTGGGCGAAATCAAGGGCCCGGCGGGCGGCTGGGAATTGCAATTGAAGGGCGCGGGCATGACGCCGTATTCGCGCATGGGTGACGGCCGCGCCGTCTTGCGGTCGTCGGTGCGCGAATATCTGGCCAGCGAAGCCATGCATGGGCTGGGCATTCCCACCACGCGCGCGCTGGCGCTGGTGGTGTCCGATGATCCGGTCATGCGTGAAACCGTCGAAACCGCCGCCATCGTGACGCGTATGTCGCCTAGTTTCGTGCGTTTCGGCTCGTTCGAGCATTGGTCGTCGCGACGCCAGCCAGACATGCTCAAAACGCTGGCCGATTATGTCGTTGACCGCTTCTATCCGGAATGCCGCGAGGCGTCAGCGGGCGAGCCGAACACTGATGCGGCCGTCTATATGAATCTGCTGCGCGCCGTCACGCGGCGTACCGCCTTGCTGATGGCCGATTGGCAGGCGGTGGGGTTTTGCCACGGGGTGATGAATACCGACAATATGTCGATCCTGGGCCTGACGCTGGACTACGGTCCGTATGGCTTCATGGATGGATTCCGTCTGGGCCATGTCTGCAACCATTCGGACACGGAAGGGCGCTATTCCTGGAACCGGCAGCCGTCCGTGGCGCTGTGGAACCTGTATCGCCTGGGCGGCAGCCTGCACACGCTCGTTCAAGACGTGGAAGGGCTGCGCGCGGTGTTGGACGAGTACGAAGCGGTGTTCACCCGTGCCTTCCATGACCGGATGGGCGCCAAGCTGGGCTTGGCGGCATGGCGGCCGGATGACGAACCCTTGTTGGACGACCTGCTCAAGCTGATGGACGCCAACCAGGCGGATTTCACCTTGTCTTGGCGCAGGCTGGCGGATGCCGTGCTGGGGCAGCGCAGCGCGTTTGAGGATTTATTCATTGACCGAGCCTCGGCCGCAGCCTGGCTGGGCCGGCTGCTGGCGCGCCACCAGGAAGAGGGGCGGACGGCGCAAGACGTGGCAGACGCCATGAACCGCGTCAACCCGCTCTATGTCTTGCGTAATCATTTGGCCGAAGAGGCCATTCGCGCGGCGAAGACGGGCGATGTCAGCGAGATCGATACGCTGATGACGCTGTTGCGCAATCCGTATGTGGCTCAAGCGGGCTATGAACGGTATGCCGGGCTGCCGCCGGATTGGGCGGGCAGTTTGGAAGTCAGTTGCTCGTCTTGACGCAAAATGCGTTCGTTTCCGAAAATAAACTAACCAATTCTTGTGCTTTTACGAGAAAAAGCGGTGATAGGCAGTGAAATATGGCGTTTTTTTTCACTGCAATCATTCGTTTCCATTGTAAATCTCGTAAGATTGTCGCCTGCGGGACACTCAGGATGGTATGCCGCATCCTTGGGGCATTTGTCGACAATTTTCAATATAAAGCACTCTGAATATGCCTGGCGCAGATGGTTTGCTATGTATCGGTCTGCTCGAGGATGATGCCGACTTCCGTGAGGAGTTGGCGTTAGGCTTGGGCGGATATGGTTTTCGGGTGGCATTTGCTTGCGACAATGCTGCGGCGTTTTATCGCCGATTGCAGGAGCAGCCGTGCGATATCGTCATTTTGGATGCTCACCTGCCCGGCGAAGACGGATTCTCCGTCGCCACCCGCCTGCGCGCGTTGAGTCCGGTTGGCATCGTCATGCTGACGGGGCGCAGTGCGCTTGAGGATCGCGTGCGGGGGCTGGAAGGCGGGGCGGACGTCTATATGACAAAGCCCGTGGATTTGCTGGAGCTTAGCTCGGTCATTCGCAGCCTGGCCCGACGCATGCGTCTGGCCAAAGCCCCGCGCCCCGCGGATACCGAAACGCGGGCCTCGGCAGACAGCACGTGGTCATTGCAGGACGGAGGCTGGATTCTGGTGGCCCCCGACGGTGCGTCGCTGCATCTGAGCGCGCAGGAGCGAACCTTCCTGATGGCCTTGATGGATGCCGCCGGCAGCGCGGTCAGCCGCCAGGTCTTGGCGGAACTATTCCTGCCGGACAGCCCCGGTGGTTTTGAACTGCGCCGCATCGACGTGCTGGTGAGCCGTCTGCGCGCCAAGGCGCAAAGCGCGGGGCTCAAATTGCCGGTGCTGTCTGTGCGCGGCCAGGGTTACGTGTTCGCGGCCTGAGCGTCTGGCGAATCTGACGAATCGGCTGCGCTGGCGGGATTTGCCGGATTTTCCGAGCTCGCTGCGTTTACCTGGTCTGGCGAGTTTGCCGAATTTGCCTTCACTGGCAGCGTAATCACAAACCGGGTCCCCACGCCGACCGTGCTCTGCATGGTCAGAGACCCACCTTGGTTCTGGCAAATGCGGCGCGCCAGATATAGCCCGATCCCCATGCCCTGCGTTTCCCGGTGCGCGGAGCGCCGGAAATGCGGCTCGAAAATTCGAGTTTGTTCTTCCTCGCCAATGCCCGGGCCGCGGTCAACCACGGCAATCCACGCCATCGGCACGTCATTAACGCGAACCTGGCCGGCTTCGATCTTGACCGGCTCGTTGGCGGGCGAATATTTGATGGCGTTGTGGATCAGGTTGCGCACGACCACGCTGGTCAGCGGGCGGTCGCAATAAACAGGCAATTGATCATCGGCCTGTACCACGAGCGCGTGCGCGGTGTCGGGCTGCATGGCGGTTACGACGTCGCGGGCCAGTTCGGCCAGATCGGTGTATTCACCACGCGGCGTCCAGGCCTGCTCTTCAAGTCGGTCCTGATTCAGCAGTTGGTCCATCAGCTCTGTCATGCGGGCAACCGAGCGATGAATGCGGCCCAAGCGATTGTCAACGGCTTCGCCACTGTCAGACAGAATCATGTCCAGCGATTGCGCCGCCGCGCTGATCGTCGCCAGCGGCGCGCGCAATTCGTGGGATATCAACGCATTCATCTGCCGCTGGGTGTCCAGCGCGCCCGCCAACTCGGCCAGGCGCAGCTCGCCTTGGGCGACATGTTCGGCATCGGCGTAATCGTGTGCTGGCTGTTCTGCGCTGCGGGGCGGGCGGCTCTGCCGCGCCAGGGCCACACTGAGCAAGGCGCCAAAAACCAATAGCAACCGGACCAGTTCGGCCACGGTGCCGGCGTTGTCGGCGCCATCGGACAACCATGCGTCATGCCCCAGCATCCACGCTGACGCTATATACACACCGGTCAAGACGAGCGACAGCAGGCGATCCGTCTTGCGCAGCAATGTGCGTGCGCCGAACCACAGGCAAAGCGGCACGCTGATGCCCGCACAGACGCCGGCGATCAAGGCGGGGATCAGGCCGTTCTCGGTTTCATAGACGAAGATCAGCGCCAGCGCGGCCACGCCCGCCAGCACGATGGCAAGTCCGCGGCAAGCGCTCGCCAGCAAGGAAGCTTGCGGGGTATCGGCAAACCGCGTGGCAAGCAGTGGCGCGGTCAGCGCCAGCAAGGCAGCAAAGGAACCGGCTTGCAATGCGCCGGGAGGCAAGAAGGCGGGCAGCGACCGGAACAGGCCTTCCAGCAGCATGAAGGCCAGTCCCGCGCCGAAGAGGACGTCACGGGTGTAGCCCCACGCCACCACGCACGCCAGGCCGCAAGCCATCGCGACCCCGGCCGTCAGGCCAAGTTGCATGTCGTCGTAGGAGCCATTCAAGCCATACGCCCACACCACACCCGGCCAGAGCAACACGCACAGCAGCATGCCGAATCGCGACAGCGAGGCTTGCGATCCGGCGAGGGCACGATGCACACGTTGTTGGCGAAAACGCCAGCGGGTGCGAAGAAACAATCCTTCCGTCAACTAGGAACCCATTGGTGATCCGGCGCGAGGCCGCGCGTATGGGCGAAGTTTACGACAGCCCCGCGGATTGCGCGGACGCCAAGGTCTTCCAAAATCTCTTGGGTGGCGGAATCGGGCACATCTTCGGCGTAAACCGCCATGTCCAATGTCGTGGCCGTGGCCACGACCGTGGCGGCCAGATGTTGGCTGCCAGGGCTGTGAAGCAAGCCGGTAATAAAGCCGCCGCACAGTTTCAGATACGACACCGGGTACTCATGCAGCCGTTCCATCGCGCCGAATTGCTGTGACAGCCGCGACACCCCGACACGTGCGCCGGCGGCGGTGACGATGTCGCACAGCTGGCGCAGGTCGCTGCCTTGCTCGACGAGACCGGCGGCGTCCACTTCAATGATCAGGCGTGCCGTCAGCGCCGGCCGGTCTGCCAGCATGCGCTCCAATCGGGAAAGAAAGGACGTCTGCACGAGCGAGGCCAGTGACACGGGCACCGTCAGCGATTCGGAATGCGTGAACAGCCAATCCATGCCCAGGCGGATAGCCTGAATATCGCATTCGGCTGACAGGCCCAGCCGGACGGCAGGCGGCATGAAAATCGAAGCTGGAACGGGATCGCCGCCAGAGGTGTCGTGCAGGGTCAAGCTGGCTTCGTAGTGCAGCAGGGCGCCCGACACGTCATAGAGCGGCAATACTGATAGCGAAAAGCGGTGCTGCTCGAGCGCCGTCGCCAAGGCGTCGTGCCAGCTGTATTCACCGATACGCGTGCTGTCGGCCGCTTGGCTGGCGGGCGCTATTTGGTCATCGTCGGCACTTTCCGCGCACATCAGCGCATGGTCCAGCCGCGCCAGCGTATCGCTCATGTTGTCGCCCGGCGCGAACGCCGTCATGGCCAGCGCCCAGCGGCACCACCCGTACTTATCCATCGGCACCCGCAGCGACCGCAGCTCACGGCGCACGCGTTCGGCCAGCAGGCTGGCTTGCGGCGCGGACGTGCGGGGCATGAGGAGAGCGAAGTCCGAACCGCTGATGCGGGCGATTTGCGCGTCCGGCCCGCCGAACTCGGCAATCAGCTTGCGTAGCCGGTCCGAGGATGAACGCAGCCACTGGTCCGTAAACGCCCGCGACAAATGGCGATTGATCTGCGCCAGGTCACGCTGCCGGAACATCAGGATATGGCCTGCCGATTCAGACGACTTGTCAGCCAGGGCCGACCTAAACTGGTCAACGAAATATTTGCGGTTGTGCAGGCGGGTGATGGGGGCCCGATAGATCTCGCTTTGCAGGGACTCGATCTTGGCGTTCTGTTCTTCGACCGTCGCGGCCACGCGGCGCTGGGCGTCGACCAGCGCTTGGTCCACCCCCGCCAGCTCGCACGATCCGGCAGGCGCCGTACTGTTGCCGGGGGCCAATGCGCGAACGCGTTCGCAGATGTCGCGCGACGTTCGCGTCTCAATCCATCGCACCAGGTTCACGGCGAACAATGACCAGAAGACGCCCGCGGCCAACACCAAGCCCAGCACGCGCACGCCGCCTTGCCACAGCGTATCGCGCGCCAATCGCGTGTCGGCCTGTACCGTGACGGTGCCTCGGACACGGCCGTCCGCCGACACATACGGGCGTGATATTGCGGGTGCCTGCACGTTCAGCCACGCGTTGCGCCAGTCCCCGTCTCGCGTCGAAGCGCCAGGCTGCTTTTGCCGTTCGACGACCGGGGTGCCCCCTTCGTTTGTGATACGCACCAGCGCATACAAGCCCTGCCCAAACAGCTCATCCGCCAAGATGGCCCGGTCCCCAGCGCTGGACGGAGAGTGGGACAGCGCCCAGGTCAGGGCGCTGGCGCCGCCTTCACTTTGTTGCGTCAGCTGCGTGTTCAGATAGCGGTGAGCAGCCAACATCCCCAGCGCCTGAGCGCCGAGCAGGATGAAGCCGATCAAGAGGGCAGTGCAAAGAAGTATCCGGCGTAATGTCGACATGGCTGTGGGATTCCCTTCGCGGGCAGTGAGCCAGTTCATCGCAACACTGGCGGGCCGCCGGTTAAAGGGGGCGTCGGGCTACGAGTGTGCCCGACGGAAAAAAACCTGGATAAGAAACGTGACACACGTTACTAATACCGCAGTGGCGCCTCGGACACTGTAATTCGGTATGTCACAGAACGTACAGAATATTACGAAAATCGCCACCATATCTGACAACCTGTGCAATTATTTCGATCGTGATAATTGCCCGATTGAGAACTATTGAGACAGGGCGTATTAATTTTTGGGCGTTGGCTGTCGTAGTAAGGGTAGGGCATGGATATTTGGACCGGCCAGCACATGCTACCCAAGGACCACATGACCATCCACGAGCAACCTGAGAGCCTTAGGATTTCAAGGAAAAGAGGCGCGTTGCCTCTGAAGTGTGGCGTTTTTTTGCGAAAATAATGCATAATTTAAAAAATGTTACAGCCCTTGGGTTCTTTCTTGGACCGCAACGCCAGGGGTTTCTAGATAGGGGGCTCCGTGCGTGAGAGTTACCTGCTCGCACTGTGCCTGACGCTCGCGGGCGCACTTGCGGCGATAAGCGTGTTCTTTGTTCGCAGGGAACGCGCATTGCGTCACCGGCTGACGCGCGATGAATTGACCGGCGTCCTTAGCCAGCAGGAGCTGCATCGTCGCGCGCGTTTGTTGCTGGCCCAGAAAGAAGGGCCGGCGCGCCGGGGCGCCTTTTTCCTGGTCAGCTTTGAGCAATACGCCGAGATCAGCGCGATGCTGCGCGCCGGCGAAGAGCAGGCCCTGCTGGTGCAAGTGGCCAATCGGTTGGGTTTGCTGGCCCGCACGCTGGGGGGCTTGGTGGCGCGTACCGGTACCGACGCCTTCACGCTCTGTGTGCCCGAGGTGGATGAGCCCGGAGCGGCGCAGGTGTCGGCCAAACTGCTGGAAGATCTGAGCGTGCCTTATGAACTGGGTGGCCGCCCGCTGATTGCGGTCTTCCGCATCGGAGCGGCGTTGTACCCCGAGCACGGCCGCACCGTGGAAGAGCTGCAACGCTGCGTCCAGGTAGCCATGGTTCCCTTGAAAGAGCGTGGCGGCCCGGGCTGGAATCTGTTTGATTTCAGGTTGTTAGCCCGCCATCGGGACGAGCAAGGCCTGGAAAACGACCTGCGTCTGGCGCTGACCACGCCCGCCATGGAACAGTTCGAATTGTTCTACCAGCCGGTCTGCGATAGCGGCACCGGAGTGGTGCAAGGGTGCGAGGCGCTGCTGCGTTGGCATCACCCCACGCTGGGCAGTGTGTCGCCCGCCGTCACCATCGAGCTGGCGGAACGCAGCGGCCTGATCGTGCCGCTGGGCGCGTGGATTCTGGAACGCGCCTGCTCCCAAGCCGCGCAGTGGCCGGCGGCCTGGCGCGTGCATGTGAATTTGTCGGTCAAGCAGATGAACGAGGACGGCCTGGTGCAACTCGTGTCGGATGTGCTGGCCGCCACGGAACTGTCACCCCGCAAGCTGGTGCTTGAGATCACGGAATCGATCTTCATCCTGCATTACGAGCGGCACGTGAAGATTCTGAACATCCTGCGCGCGCAAGGCATCGGCGTTGCGCTTGACGATTTTGGCTGCGGCTATTCCAGCCTGAACCACCTTCGCCACCTGCCCATTGATTGGGTGAAGATCGACCGCAGCTTCATCTCGGCGCTGGAATCCGATGCCGGCAGCCGCGAAGTCGTCTCTGCGCTGTTCGGCCTGTGCCAGGCGATGCGCCTGCCCGTCGTGGCCGAAGGCGTTGAAACCGAAGGTCAGCGCGAAATCCTGAAGTCCCTGGGTTGCCGCGTCATGCAGGGATTCCTGCTGGGTCGGCCGGCGCCTGCCGCCGAAATCCAGGCTTTGGCCGCGGCGGTGTCATAATCTGGGTTGCTCGCAAACCCGACCTGTTGACCTCCTATGCCCGGCAATACCCTAGGTACCCTTTTTACCGTCACGAATTTCGGCGAATCCCACGGGCCGGCCATCGGTTGCGTCGTGGATGGCTGTCCTCCGGGGCTGAGCCTGGACGCCGCCGATATCCAGCTTGAATTGGATCGCCGCCGCCCTGGCACCTCGCGTCACGTGACGCAGCGCCAGGAAGCCGACCAAGTCGAAATCCTGTCGGGTGTGTACGAAGGCGTGACCACGGGCACCCCCATTGGTCTGCTGATCCGCAACACGGATGCGCGCAGCAAAGACTATTCCAACATCGCCGACACGTTCCGCCCCGGCCATGCCGATTACGCCTACTGGCGCAAGTTTGGCGTGCGCGATCCGCGCGGCGGCGGCCGGTCGTCGGCCCGCCTGACGGCGCCCACGGTTGCCGCCGGCGCCATCGCCAAGAAATGGCTGGCCGAACAATACGGCGTGAAAGTGCGTGGCTACATGAGCCAGCTGGGTCCCATCGAGATTCCTTTCGTGACGTGGGACGAAGTTCCGAACAACGCGTTTTACGCACCCAATGCCGACGTCGTGCCTGAGCTGGAAGCCTACATGGACCAGTTGCGCCGCGACGGCGATTCCATCGGCGCGCGCATTGAAGTCGTCGCCGAAAACCTGCCAGCGGGCTGGGGCGAACCCATTTACGACCGCCTGGACGCCGACATCGCTCACGTGATGATGGGCTTGAACGCCGTCAAGGGCGTGTCGATTGGGGCGGGCTTTGCCAGCATTGCGCAACGCGGCTCCGAGCACGGCGACGAAATCACGCCAGACGGTTTCCTGACCAACCACGCGGGCGGCGTGCTGGGCGGTATCTCGACCGGCCAGCCGATCACCGTGTCGCTGGCCATCAAGCCCACGTCCAGCATTCGTGTCGAGCGCCGTTCGGTCAATCGCGCCAATGAACCCACCGTCGTGCAGACGCTGGGCCGCCATGATCCGTGCGTGGGCATCCGCGCAACCCCGATTGCCGAAGCGATGCTTGCGCTGGTGCTGATCGACCACGCCCTGCGTCATCGCGGGCAGTGCGGCGACCCCATCTGATCTATCCCCGGCAGTCTTGCCCATCGTCTCCAGGAGGCCGCTTTGAACCGTAAACGTCATCTGTTGCGCGGCACGGCCGTCGCGCTGGCGCTGACTGCGCTAGCCGGTTGCACCGGCATGAACACCACGCAGTCCGGCGCCATCGGCGTGAACCGCACGCAGTACATGTCCAGCCTGGTGCCCTCGCAGGCGCTGGAGCAAGAAGCCAGCCAGCAGTACACCGACATCCTCAAGCAGGCCCAAGCCAAGGGGCTGCTGGATCGCGATGCGCAGCAGGTGGCACGCGTGCGCGCCATTTCCCAGCGGCTGATCGCGCAAGCGGGGGTGTTCCGCCCCGACGCCAGCGCCTGGAAGTGGGAAGTGCATGTGCTGTCCAGCGACGAGGTCAACGCCTGGTGCATGCCGGGCGGCAAGATCGCGGTCTATACCGGCCTGATTTCGAAGATCAAACCCACCGATGACGAGCTGGCCGCCGTGCTGGGCCACGAAATTGCCCATGCCTTGCGCGAGCACGCGCGCGAACGCGTATCGCAGCAGATGGCCACGAACCTGGGCTTGCAGGTCTTGTCGATTGCCACCGGTTCCAGTGCGGCAGGTGATCTGGGCGGGGAACTCACCAATGTGATGTTCACCTTGCCGAACAGCCGCACGCACGAGACCGAAGCGGATCGCATGGGCGTGGAACTGGCGGCCCGCGCGGGCTTTGACCCGCGCGCCGCCGTCACGCTATGGCAGAAGATGGGCGCGGCGGACAGCGGCAATGCGCCGCCCGAAATCCTGTCTACGCACCCGTCGGCGGCCTCGCGCATTACCGACTTGCAGGCCGCCGCGCAGCAGGTGATGCCGCTGTATCAGCAGGTCAAGAAGTAGCGCTTGGCGCTGGCTTGACACCCGGCCCGCGCATGATGGTGATACCCAGGCTGGCCAGGATGCGCCGCGTTTCGGCATCCGGCACGTCTTCGGCATACACCGCAATGTTCAGCGTGCGGGCGGTCTCGAGCACCGAGGCCGTCAACTGCTGGCTGCCCGGGCTTTGCGACATGCCGCCCACAAAACCACCCCCCAGCTTCACGTAGGACAGCGGCAGCGTATGCAGTTGGGCCACTGCGCCAAACTGCTGCGCCAGCCGGCGCACGCCGATGTGCGCGCCGAATTCTGACGCCACGCGGGCGAGCGTAGCGATCTGTTCGTGGCATTCCACCAAACCGTGCGCATCGATTTCCAGGAACAGGCGATGCGCCAGCGGGCGGCGTTCCGTCAGCAGCAGCGCCAACTGGCGGAAGAACTTCTGGCCACGCAACGAGGGCAGGGCGACGCGCACCGCCAATTCGCCGTCGTGGCTTGCCAGCCAATCCAGCCCCAAGCGCACGGATTCCAGATCGCAATCGGCCACCAGGTCCAACCGCACCGCGGGCGGAATGAACAGCGTGGCGGGAATCGCCTCCTGGTCGGGGGCCGTGCGCAACATCAGCATGGCTTCGGTGCGCACCGTGCCGCCGTCAGCAGCCAGCAAAGGCTCCGTCGCCAGCTCGAAATGCTTGTCTTCCAGCGCGGTCAGAATCGCGTCCTTCCACGCCCGCTCGCCCGATTCCGACGGCGACTGCATGTCGGTCGCGCCCGCAATCACGACGTGATCGTTGTTGGCGCTTTCGGCGCGCATCAGCCCGAAGTCCAGGCGCGCCAGCACGGGGCCGGCCTGATTGCCCTGGCTGTAATCCGTCATGGCCGACGCCCAGCGGCAGAGATGGCCTTCGCCCACCGGGATGCGCGAGGCGTGCAGATCCGCGCGCAGCCGTTCGGCAACCATCATCGCCTGGGGCGCCGCGCAATTCGGCAGCAGCAACGCAAAGTCAGATCCATTCAGACGAGCCAGCATGGGGGCGGCCACGTTCAAGGACTTCAGCGTGCCTTGAATGCGTTCGCATGCGGCGCGCAGCCACTGGTCGATGAATTCGCGCGGCATGTGGCGGTTCAGGTCGGCCAGATCACGTTGGCGGAACACCAGCACATGCCCGCCGCGCTTGGCGGCCGGATCTTCCAGCGCGCGCCGGAACTCGTTGACGAAGTACTTGCGGTTGGGCAGGCCGGTCACCGGGTCCTGGTTAAGCTCCAGCTCCAGCGATTCGATCTTGGCGTTTTGTTCCTCGACGCTGGCGTACACGCGTTCGCGCGTTTGATTCAGGGCCTGCACCACGCCCGACAGCTCGGGCACGCGCGCTTCAACTTGTTCGGGCGGCGAGTCCTGGCCAATGCTGCGCACGTGGTCGCTGATTTCCCGCAACAGGCGGTTCTTGATCCAGCCCACCAGCACGAACGCGAACACGGCCCACAGCACGCCCGCGCCCACCACCAGCGCAATCATCTTCAAGCTGCTGCGCCACAGGGCTTCCCAGGCGTAGGCGTCGTTGGCGGTGAGCGTCACTTCACCAATCTGGCGCCAGCCGTCGCTGACCGCGTGGCTGGCCGATTGCGTGTCCAGCGGCGCCAGCTTCTGGAACCAGGCGGGCACCGCGTTCGGCGTGGCGGCGGACTTGCGTTCGATCAGCACCTTGCCATCGGGGTCCGTCAATCGCACCAGCGAAAAATGGCCGCCGTCATACAACGCGGACAGCAGCAGTTCCTGAAGCACCGGATCGTTATTGGCGGGCTGCGACAAGGACAGCGCCAGCGATACCGCCGCGTCGGTACTTTGCACCTGCAATTGGCCCGACAGGTATTCACGCGCCGAGTTCACGCTGAGCGCCAAGGTACCCAGCAAGATGACGCCAATCGCCAAGGTCACGCTGAGCAGTAGCTGTCGAAGTATGGACATAGTCTTGTTTCCGGCGATCAGGGGCGGATGCCTTCCCGATCCATGCGTTGAAGTAGATCACGCCAGCGGCTGAGCCGATCAACCGGCGCGGCGGGTTTGCCATCCACGTAGACCCCGTCGGCATTAAAGCTGAACACCGGCGTTAGATCGCGGCGCTGCGTGGCGGGCAGGATGGTTGAAATCAGGCTGTCCAGCACCAGCGGGACTGCATTCGGCGTTTCGTAATAGCCCAGCACCATGTGGGCGACCTGGCTGCTGCTGGCCGGTCCGCCGACGCGCGCGCGAACATAGATGAAGCGCAGCTTGTTGGCGGGTACGCCCATGGCCAGCAGCGTGAAGTACTTGCCGATGACATAGTCTTCGCAGTCGCCCGCGCCTTTGCCCAGCGATTCCAGCGGCGTGGCCCAATAATCGGCCTGCCCCCAGATGGTCGCGTCTTCGCCAGACAGCAGCGCGCGATTCCAAAAATCATTCGCCGTCGTGAGACGGTCGCGTTCCAGCGCCGGCGGCGGGGCGCGCAACAACTGTAGCCAGTTCCCGACCGACTTTGCACCCTTGGCGCCATAGCGGCTGGCGGCCAGGCTTTGCAGACGATCGGAATTTACCTCGAGCGCAAAGCTGCCGCCCCAGACGCAAGCCAGGCATAGCAGCACCAATCGGCACAGGGTCACCAAGCCGCGGAAACGGTGAGTCGAGGACATGAAACGGATTTTCACATTTTTCCGACTGTCGCAGACATGCCAGAGGAAAAAATGCTGGCGAACAAGGGCCGGGCCGCGGCCGGCCCGCCCCTTGCCGCACTAAGGTATCGCCGTGGTGCTTAGCTGTGGTCGACGTTCAGCTTCCCCTTTTGCAGCAGGTCATTGATGATGGCCTGGTTGCTGAGCGCACCGTTGTTCGTCAGGTCCACGTTCTCCAGCACAATCTTCTGGTCAGCGCCTTGGGCAATCTGGCCCTTGGTGTTGATGTCGATGACCGTGTTGTTGCCTTCCTTGTGGATGTTCAGGTACTGCGTCAGCGTGCCGTCCTTCTCGCCAATCAGCAGATCCTTCAGATCCAGAACGTCGCCGCCATTGGCGATGGTGTCGGCGGAGAAGTCCTTGATCGTGTCGACCGACGGCGCGCCCACGGCGCCCTGATCGTTCAACTCCCACTTGAACGTGTCGCTGCCGGCGCCGCCGTACAACGTGTCGTCGCCCTTGCCGCCAATCAGCGTGTCAGTGCCCGACCCGCCATCCAGCACGTCGTTGCCCGCGCCACCATGCAGGTAGTCGTTGCCCGAGCCGCCGTAGAGGACGTCGTTGCCGTCATCGCCGTACAGGGTGTCGTTGCCGCCCTGGCCGTAGATGATGTCGTCGCCCGTGCCGCCGTGGACGGTGTCGTCCCCGCCGCGCAGATCATCCGTCAGGTTGAACTGCGCGTGGTTGGCCTTCAGGTAGTCGTAGATTTCCGTGCTGGTCGCGGCATGGCCGTTTTGGTAAGCCAGGAAGTCCTGCAACGCCTTCAGGCCTTGGCCATCGTGCGATCCGGCGGCGACGGTGCCCCAGGCAAGGTGATCGGTATTGATCGTGTCGCCAAAGATGATGTCGTTGCCCGCGCCGCCGTTGATGACGTCGTTACCCACCACGGCCGGGTCCAGGCTGGAGCTGCCGCTTTGCAGCGCGGCGGCCAGGTCTTCACCCTTGAGCACGATGTCCACATCGCCGCCAGGGGCTGCGATGACGTTGCTGGCCGTGTAATTCGTACGCATGATGTCGTCGATATACACCGTAGCGTTGCCGCTGCCCGAGGTGTTGTCGGCCACATCGAACACAAAGCGATAGGTGCCGCCCGCGTACGTATTGGTGGTGATGGTGGTCCAGTTTGACATGGCGCTGGTGATGCTGCCCTTGTCGATGCTGATCCAGCTGCCGTCCGCCTTCTGCAACTGCAACGACCACGTGAACACGTCGCCCGTGTTGAAGCTGCCCGTGGCTGCCGAGAAGCTCATCTTGCCGTAGCCGGAGTAGTTGAACGTCGGCGTGATGGCGTTGGTGCTGGTGCCGCCAGCCGTATCAATGATGCGGATGTAGTCGCTGCTGACGCGGCTCACTGACCCGCCATTGCCCGTACCGGAAACCGTCCAGGTGCCAACGTTGCCCCAGCCCGAGCTCGAGTTGAAGTTGGCAATGGTGCTGGTGCTGGAACCGCTGCCGAAACTGGCATAGGTCGTCACCGCGCCGCCCGTGCTGCCCGTGTTGTCGAACAGGCGCAGGTAGTCTTCATTGACGCCGTTGCCGATGCCGATACCGTGCACGGTGCTCATGTTGGACAGCGGCGTGAACGCATTCACGGATTCCTGCACCGTGGTCTGGTCGGTCGTGCTGCCATCGCCACCCGTCGTGCCGTTGCTCTTGATGTAGTAGGTTGGGTCGCCGTCAGTCAGGAAGAACGTGACGTTTTCATACCCGTTCGCCACCGATTTGCCTGCCGCCGTCTGGCCGTTGAACCACGACACGGCGCTGTTGAAGGCCGCTTCGTAGTTCGTGCCGCCGGTTGCCGACAGATTATTGATGGCGTTCAGCAAGGTCTGGACGTTCGACGACGTCAGATTCTGCAGCGTAACCGGCGTACCCGCCGACGTCGCAAAACCAATCAGCGTGACGTTGACGATGCCGTCATGGCCCACCAATTGGTTGGCCAGGTTCGTCAGTGCGTCTTTGACGAGCGCAATGCGCGACTGGCCCGAACCCGAGGTCGAACCGTCCAGCTTGTACGCCATACTGCCCGACGTATCCACGACCAGGGCAATGTTGTAGTTCTTGCCCGGCTCTACGGTCACGACCGTGCCGCCCTTGTCGCCCAGGATGATGTCGTCGCCCGAACCGCCGTTCAGCACCGGCGTGGTGCCCGTGCCGCTGCCGACGTTTTCGCCCGTCACCACATTGTTGGTGTTCAAGACGAAGTTGTACGTGCCCGAGGTGTTCTGGCCGCCATGGTCGGTGCCACCGGCATCGCGCACCTGGAACCCGATCGAGGTATCCAGGCCATTGGCCGACGGCGTGAAGACCAGCTTGCCAGCCGCGATATCTGCCGCCGACACCGCCGTGTTCAGCGCGACGGGGCTGCCGTTCAGCGTCAACGTGCCATCGGTGGGCAGGCGCGAGATGATCACGCTTTGCAGGGCGTTACTTTCGGCGCCGTCGCTGAAATTGAACTCGGCCACCGTGAAGACATGGCTGGTGCCGATTTCCACATTGGCAGAGTTATCCGCAGCAACCGGCGCGTCGTTCGTGCCCACAATCGACACCGAGATCGGTTGAACCGTCGTGCCGTCGCCCGCGACCACGTTGAACGACTCGGAAAGCGTGGCGCCAGCAGGCAGGTTCTGCACCGCCGGCAGGCTGTTGTTCAGCGTGTACGTCCAGTTCCCGTTGGCGTCGATCGAGAACGTGCCGTACTTGCCAACCACATTGGTCTGCGCCACCACGCCGCTCTGGCCCACGTCCGCATCCACTACGTTCAGCTTGCCGCTGGTGGACAGGGTGTAGTCCTCGGTCACCGTGCCGGACGTCTGGCCGGTGATCACCGGCGCGTCGTTCGTGCCCGTGATGGTGACCGTGACCGGCAACTGCGCCGTGCCGCCATGGCCGTCGTTGACAGTCACAGTGATGGTGTCCGTCACTTGCTGGCCTTCCTTCAGGCCTTGGACATTGGCGCTGGCGTTATTCAGCGTGTAGGTCCACTTGCCCGAGCTGTCGACCGTAAACGTGCCGTACGTGCCGGCCCCGCTGTTGCTGACCGACCATGTGTGCGTATCGGTCGTATCGACGTCGGTCTTGGTCAGTTGGCCGGTGGTAGTCAACGTGCCATCTTCCTTCACCGCGCCCGTCGTCACGCCGGCCATGGTAGGCGCATCGTTGGACCCGGTGACCGTCACGGTGATGACCTGCGTGGCCGTGCCGCCGTGGCCGTCATTGATGGTCACGGTGATGGTGTCGGTCACCTTCTGGCCATCGGCCAGCGCCTGAACCTTGGCGTTGGCGTTGTCCAGCGTGTACGTCCACTTGCCGGCCGCATCCACCACGAAGGAACCGTACGTGCCCTTGCCGGCGTTGTTCAGCGTCCACGTGTGGGTGTCGGTGGTATCGACATCCGTCTTGGTCAACTGGCCGCTGACCACTTGCGTGCCGTCTTCGGTCACGCCACCACTGACAACGCCGCCGATCGTCGGGGCATCGTTGGTGCCGGTGACGGTGATGGTGACGACTTGCTGCGCCGTCCCGCCGTGGCCGTCGTCGACAGTGACGGTGATGGTGTCGGTCACTTGCTGGCCATCGGCCAGGGCTTGCACCTTGGCGTTGGCGTTGTCCAGCGTGTACGTCCACTTGCCAGTGCTATCCACCGCCAGCGTGCCGTACGTGCCCTTGCCAGCATTGTTGACGGACCAGGTGTGCGTGTCGGTTGCGTCGACATCGGTCTTGGTCAACTGGCCGGTAATGACTTGCGTGCCATCTTCCTTCACTGCACCGGTCGTCACGCCGCCAATAGTCGGGGCATCGTTCGTGCCGGTAACGGTGATGGTAATCACCTGCTGCGCCGTCCCGCCATGGCCGTCGTCGACGGTCACGGTGATGGTGTCGGTCACTTGCTGGCCGGCAGCCAGGGCTTGGACCTTGGTGCTGGTGTTGTCCAGGTTGTACGTCCACTTGCCGGTGGCATCGACGGCGAAGGAACCATATTGGCCCTTGCCGGCGTTGTTGACCGACCAAGTATGCGTGTCCGTGGCATCAACGTCGGTTTTGGACAGCTGGCCCGAGATGCTGCTTTGTGCGGCATCTTCCGTAACCGCGCCAGTCGCCGCGCCCGAAATGGTCGGGGCATCGTTGGAGCCAGTGACGGTGATGGTGATGACTTGCTGCGCCGTCCCGCCGTGGCCGTCGTCGACGGTCACGGTGATGGTGTCGGTCACTTGCTGACCGGCAGCCAGGGCTTGCACCTTGGTGCTGGTGTTGTCCAGGTTGTACGTCCACTTGCCGGTCGCGTCGACCGAGAAGTTGCCGTACGTACCCTTGCCAGCGTTGTTGACGGACCAGGTGTGCGTGTCGGTGGCATCAACGTCGGTCTTGGACAGCTGGCCCGAGATGCTGCTCTGCGTGGCATCTTCTGTAACCGCGCCAGTCGACGCGCCCGAGATGGTCGGGGCATCGTTGGAGCCAGTGACGGTGATGGTGATGACCTGCTGCGCCGTGCCGCCGTGGCCGTCGTCGACGGTCACGGTGATGGTGTCGGTCACTTGCTGGCCGGCAGCCAGGGCTTGGACCTTGGCGCTGGCGTTGTCCAGGTTGTAGGTCCACTTGCCGGTCGCATCGACGGCGAAGGTGCCGTACGTACCCTTGCCAGCGTTGTTGACGGACCAAGTATGCGTGTCCGTGGCATCAACGTCGATCTTGGACAGCTGGCCCGAGATGCTGCTTTGTGCGGCATCTTCCGTAACCGCGCCAGTCGACGCGCCCGAAATGGTCGGGGCGTCGTTGGAGCCGGTGACGGTGATGGTGATGACCTGCTGCGC
>PJUI01000077.1_pt1 | contig 139403 bp, 125 predicted proteins | sample 1512201 | NCBI WGS metagenome assembly PJUI01 (sample SAMN08177670, study PRJNA422409) | Feces metagenome, whole genome shotgun sequencing project. | isolation source: Chicken feces (2) enriched on wood chips | host: Gallus gallus | place: USA: Madison | collected 2015-01-15
CCATCCGGACTGTCACCGTCGGTCCTGGAGTTCCACCAGGTCAACCGCGCGTGGGCGCGGGTCGCGGACTGTCACCGCCGGCTCGGAATTGCACCGACCCCGGAGCACGTTCGTGCGTACTGCGTTCTGCAACCGCCGATGCTACCGGCGCATTCCCCGGCGCCGCGCCGATCGGTCGCTCGACGCGACATCGGCACATCCGACCGAGGTCGGCAGTCGCGATGACCGAACTCGGCGGAAGCTGCCGATCTCAGCTGGTCACGCGAGCGCGTCGCGGACGGCGCGCGCGACGTCGTCCGCGACGCCCTGCGCGTCCGCGTCGGCGTCCACCACGGTCACGACGACGCGCCGCGCCGTGGGCGCGCCGTCCCCGCTGCGCTCCTGGGCGGCGTCGTCGGGTGCGGCGTACCGGCCGACGGCGGCGCGGCGCAGGTCCGCGAACGCCTCCTCGAGCTGGGGGCGGAGGTCCTGGTCGGGGGAGCGCAGCCACCGGCGCAGGAGCGCGTTGTGCACCGCGACGACCGACGCGGCGAACGCGATGGACGCGGTGGAGCGGCGCTCGTCGGGCGGGAGCGCGTCGCGCAGGTACGCGGTGAACGCCCGCTCGTAGCGGTGCGTCGTGACGAGCTCGCGGTCGCGCAGCGCCGGCACCTGCTGGAGGAGCTGCCACCGCGCGAGCGACGTCTCACGCTGCCCGACGTGGTGGTCGAACACGAGCCGCGCCGCGCGGCAGACCTCGACGTACGGGTCGACGGCGGGGTCCGGCGTGAGCCGGCCGTCGGCGTCGGGCACGGGCCGCGTCGCGGCGAGCATGACGACGACCTCGTCGAGCAGGAGCTCGTGGTCCGCGAAGACCACGTCCTCCTTGGAGCCGTAGCGGCGGAAGAAGGTGGCGCGGCTGACCTGGGCGGCGTCGGCGATCTCCTCGACGGTCGTCTGCTCGTACCCCTTGCGGGTGAAGAGCTCGATCGCTGCGTCGACGGCCTGGGCGTGGGTGCGGCTGCGGACGTCGGTCATGCACCGGACGGTACACCGGTCCCGCTCACGCGCCCTTTCCGGCGGAGCACTGGCGCTCCCTGCGGTCGTCCCCCGGGCCCGAGGGCCCGCTCTCGGCTGTGGCAACCACGCGTGGCCGCCGGCTGGACGTTGGCCGGGCGCGTGCCGTGGGCAGCGGCGCCCGTGGTTCGACGGTAGACCTCCGGGGCCCCCGCGTCGATGGGCGGAGGGGCTGAAACTTCGGTCGTCCACAGGCTGCGCGGTCGTCCACAATCCCGGTGCCCCGCCCGCCGCCGGATGGCACCATGGCGGCCATGCTCGTGACCCTCGCCGCGTCGGCGTCCCCGGGGACGCTCGACGACGCCACCGACCTCGGGTTCCTGCTGCACAAGCACCCGGACCGCGCCCAGGTGTTCGACCTGCCCGTGGGCCGCGCGCACGTCTTCTACCCCGAGGCGACGGCGGAGCGGTGCGAGGTCGCGCTGCTGCTCGAGGTCGACCCGGTGGGGATCGTGCGGAACAAGCGCTTCGGCGGCGGGGACGCCTTCGCGCTCGCGCAGTACGTCAACGACCGGCCCTACGCCGCGTCGTCGATGGTCGCGGTCGCGCTCGGCAAGGTGTTCGCGACGGCGATGGCGGGCCGGTGCGACGCCCGGCCCGGGCTGCCCGACGTCGAGCTCCCGCTGGACGTGCACGTCCCCGCGCTGCCGTGCCGGGGCGGGGCCGACCTCGCGCGCCGGCTCTTCGAGCCGCTGGGCTGGCGTGTGACGGCGACCGCGGAGCCGCTCGACCCGGCCGTCCCGGCGTGGGGCGCCTCGCGGTACGTCGACCTGCGCCTGCGCGGCACGCGACGGCTCGCCGACGCGCTCGCACAGCTCTACGTGCTGCTGCCCGTGCTCGACGACGCCAAGCACTACTGGGTCTCCACGGACGAGGTCGACAAGCTCGTGCGCGCGGGCGGCGGCTGGCTCGCCGACCACCCCGAGCGCGCGCAGATCCTGCGCCGCTACCTCGCGCACCAGCGCCGCTACGTCGAGGACGCGACGGCGCGCCTCGCCGCGCTCGACAGCGCCGCGCCCGCGGACGCGGCCGAGCCCGACGGCGGCACCTCGCCCGACGACGCGGCGTCAGCCGGGTCCGATGCGCCGGAGCCGCCGCTCGCCCGGCAGCGCGCGGACGCGGTGCTCGCGGTCCTGCGCGAGGTCGGCGCGCGGACCGTCGTCGACCTCGGCTGCGGGGAGGGCGCGCTCCTGCGCCGCCTCGCCGCCGACCGGACGTTCACGCGCGTCCTCGGCACCGACGTCTCGGCGCGCGAGCTCGAGCGCGCCGCCGCGCGGCTGCGCCTCCACGACGCGAGCGACGCCGAGCGCGAGCGCGTGCGGCTGCTCCAGTCGTCCCTCACGTACACCGACGACCGGCTCACGGGGTTCGACGCCGCGGTCCTCATGGAGGTCGTCGAGCACGTGGACCCGTCGCGCCTCGACGCGCTCGCGCACGCGGTGCTGGGGCACGCGCGACCGCGCACCGTCGTCGTCACGACGCCCAACGCGGAGTACAACGTGCACTACCCGAACCTGCTCGACGGGCCGGGCGGACGCCCGGTGCGGCACCCCGACCACCGGTTCGAGTGGACGCGCGCGGACCTGCGCGCGTGGGCGGCCGCGGTCGCGGGCCGGTATGGGTACGCGGTCGAGCACCGCGACGTCGGGCCGCTCGCCCCCGTGGTCGGGGCGCCCACGCAGATGGTCGTCCTCACCCTCGTGCCGGAGGGGGCCGTCGAGCACGACGCGCCGGCCGCGGCAGCACCTGGCACGCGCGACGGGGAGGAGGCCCGATGAGCGAGCCCATGACGGCGCGGACGAGCGAGCCCGCGGCCGAGAACACGACGGAGCCCGCGACCGAGAACGCGACCGAGAACGCGACCGAGAGCGTGGGGGCGACGCGCGACCTGCGCGTCCCCGCGTCGAGCCTCGTGGTGCTCGTCGGCGTCTCCGGTTCGGGGAAGTCGACGTTCGCGCGCGAGCACTTCGGGCTGTACGAGACGGTGTCGTCGGACGTGTGCCGCGGCCTCGTGTCGAACGACGAGAACGACCAGGCGGCCACCCGGGCGGCGTTCGAGGTCCTGGAGACCATCGTCTCCAAGCGGCTCGAGGCGAACCTGCTCACCGTCGTCGACGCGACGAACGTGCAGCGCGAGGCGCGCAAGACCCTCGTCGCGCTCGCGCGCGCCCACGACGTGCTGCCCGTCGCGATCGTCCTCGACGTGCCGGAGAAGGTCGCGGTCGAGCGCAACGACGCGCGCGCGGACCGCGGGTTCGGCGCGCACGTCGTGAAGCGGCAGCGCGCGGCGCTGCGGTCGTCGCTCAAGAGCCTGCAGCGCGAGGGGTTCCGCACCGTGCACGTGCTGCGCGGGGAGGAGGAGGTCGCGGCCGCGCGGGTCGTGCGCACGCCGCTGCTCACCGACCGTCGCGACGAGCACGGCCCGTTCGACGCGATCGGCGACGTGCACGGCTGTCTCGACGAGCTCGTGGCGCTCCTCGGCGAGCTGGGGTACGCCGTCGTGCGCGACGACGCGGGCCGGCCCGTCGACGCCGCGCACCCCGCGGGCCGGCGCGCGATCTTCCTCGGCGACCTCGTCGACCGCGGTCCCGACTCCCCGGGCGTGCTGCGGCTCGCGATGGGCATGGTCCGCGCGGGGCACGCGCTCGCGGTGCCGGGCAACCACGAGCACAAGCTCGTGCGCGCGCTCGGCGGGCGCGACGTGAAGGTCTCCCACGGCCTGGAGACGACGCTCGCCCAGCTCGCCGACGAGCCCGAGGAGTTCCGGCGCGAGGTCGAGTCGTTCTGCCGCGACCTCGTGTCCCACCTCGTGCTCGACGACGGCCGGCTCGTCGTCGCGCACGCGGGGCTCAAGGAGTCCTACCAGGGGCGCGCGTCGGGCCGGGTGCGGAGCTTCGCGCTCTACGGGGACACGACCGGCGAGACCGACGAGTTCGGCCTGCCCGTGCGCTACCCGTGGGCGGACGACTACCGCGGTCGCGCCATGGTCCTCTACGGGCACACGCCGACGCCCGAGGCCGAGTGGGTCAACAACACGATGTGCCTCGACACGGGGTGCGTGTTCGGCGGGAGGCTGTCCGCGCTGCGCTACCCGGAGAAGGAGGTGGTGCAGGTCCCGGCCGCGCGCGAGTACTACGCGCCCGCGCGCCCGTTCCTGCCGGAGGACTCGGGCACCGGTGGGGCGTCCACGCGCGAGCCCGACCTGCTCTCCGTCGCCGACGTGCTCGGGCGCCGCGCCGTCGAGACCGCGACGCACGGGCGCGTGACCGTCGGCGAGGAGCAGGCGGCGGGCGCGCTGGAGGTCATGAGCCGGTTCGCCGTCGACCCGCGCCTCCTCCTGTACCTGCCGCCGACCATGAGCCCGGTCGCGACCTCGACCCTGCCCGGCCTGCTGGAGCACCCCGACGGCGCGTTCGCCGCGTACGCGCGCGACGGCGTCGACCGGGTCGTGTGCGAGGAGAAGCACATGGGGTCGCGCGCGGTCCTGCTGGTCGCGCGCGACTCGGGGTCGGCGGACGGGTCGCGCGTCGTCGCGGAGCGGTTCGGGATCGATGCGCCCGGAGCGGTGCACACCCGCACGGGGCGGTCGTTCCTCGACGAGCCGACGACGGCGCTGCTGCTCGGGCGCGTCGCCGCGGCACTCGAGGAGGCCGGGACGTGGGACGCGCTCGGCGCCGACTGGGTGCTGCTCGACGCCGAGGTCCTGCCGTGGTCGCTCAAGGCCGACCAGCTCCTGCGCGACCAGTACGCGAGCGTCGGGGCCGCCGCGCGGGCCGTCATGCCGTCGGCGCTCGCGGCCCTCGCCGCGGCCGAGGCACGGGGCGTCGACGTGGGCGATCTCCGACGTCGGACCGCGCGGCGGTCGACCGACGCGGAGCTGTTCGTCGAGTCGTACCGGCGCTACCGCTGGGACACGGGCGCGGCCGTGGACGGTGACGCCGTGCCCGACCCGCTGCGCGGCGTGCAGGTCGCGCCGTTCCAGGTGCTCGCGAGCGGGACGTCCGCGCGAGCCGGGTCCGCGGAGTCGGCCGGGACGACGTACGCCGAGCGCGACCACCTGTGGCACCTCGACGTCGCGGACCGGCTCGTCGCGGCGGACCCGGCGCTGGTCCGCACGACGCGGCGCGTCGTCGTCGACCTCGCCGACGACGCGTCGCGCGCCGAGGGGACGGCCTGGTGGGAGGAGCTCACGGCGACCGGCGGCGAGGGCATGGTGGTCAAGCCGCTCGCCAACCTCGTGCCGCGCCAGGGCGCTCCCGGGAAGGGCGGCGGGCTCGTGCAGCCCGGGCTCAAGGTCCGCGGCCGGGAGTACCTGCGCATCATCTACGGCCCCGAGTACACCGAGGAACGCAACCTCGAACGGCTGCGCGAGCGGTCGCTGGGGCGCAAGCGGTCCCTCGCGCTGCGGGAGTACGCCCTCGGCCTCGAGGCGCTCGACCGGGTGGCGCGCGGTGAGCCGACCTGGCGCGTCCACGAGCCGGTGTTCGCGGTGCTGGCGCTGGAGTCGGAGCCCGTCGACCCGCGCCTGTGACGATGCTGCGTGCTGCGTAGTGCGCGGGGCGTCAGCCGCCCATGAAGGCGTTCATCGCGAGGACGGAGAAGAGGACCGCGGCACCGAGCACCGCGACCGCGACGAGCCAGCCGTTCGCCCGCTCGACCGGCGGGACGGCCGGGCGCGGCGTGGGGTCGACCTCGCGCCGTCGGGCACCGCGACGCGCCGTGAAGCGCAGGCCGCGTGCGGCCGCGCGCACGGAGGGCTGCGCGGGGGACGGCTCGGGGAGCTGCTCGGGGGACGCAGCGTCCCGGGCGGGGGTCGGGGTCGTCACGGAGCACCTCCGGAGGTCTGTGGCGCCGCTGCCCGACGCCGTACCGCCAGTCTTCCCGCCGACCCGCCCCCGGCGCGTCGCCCGTCCGGTGGATCCTGCGGTCCACCGGGGTGCGACCTCCGGATGACCCGCCTACTCGGAGACCCGCTCCGAGGCGCCGTCGGGCGGGTCCAGGTGTGCGGGGAGCGCCTGGATGTTGTCGAGATCGAGGGGCGCGCGGTCGGGGAGGGACGGGATGCTCCCCGGAGGTACCCGTGCCGGCAGGGTCTGGATACCGTCGAGGTCAGGGGGTATGGGGGCGCGGTCGGGCAGGGAGTGGACGGGACCGATGCCTTCAGGCACCGGCGCGGGCAGCGCCACGAAGTCGTCGAGGTCGGGCCGGGCGAGAGGCTGGGGAGAAGGACCCTTGTCGGGGTCGAAGGGTGCGCAGACCTCGAGCTCGAACGGGGACGCGAAGCCGGCGCGAAGGATCGACGGGAGCGCCCACCCGTCCGAGGGGCCGGCCGGTGCGCTCGAGGACTCCTGCTGGGCGGCGTTGTGGCGAAGGGCCGTCGAGAGATGGTCGACGACGAGCGCCGCGGCGCTCAGGCGGGGTGCGAGCTCCTCTGCCCACGACGTGCGGAAGGCGTCGCCGTCCGGACCCGACCAGGCCGTGTCGCGCACGGCCGTGTCGAGCACGTGGCGGGCGTCCTCGAGCAGCCCGCGGGCGTCTGTCGCGCGCGCGGCGAGGTTGCGCAGCTCGGAGGGACTGCTTCCCCAGAATCCTGACATCGGGCGTCCTTCGTCGTGTCCTCGAGCGAGCGTGGTCGCCGTCGACGCTAGCCGGACCGGCGAGCACGCACGATGGGGAGACCTCCCCCGTGCCGTGAGCCCGCCGAGGTCCGGGCCCGGTCCGGAGTCGGCTCGCACACGGCTCGGACCTCAGCGCGGCGCGTTCTCCTGGTAGCGGGGCCGGCCGCCGCGCGCGGCGCGCTGGAGGTAGCGGACCTCGCGGAGTGCGACGGCTACGGCGACGAGGAGCGGGAACCACGCCCAGGCGCGACCGCGCAGCACGAGCACGAGGCAGACGAGCGCGACGGCGATCCCGCCGAAGACCGTCGCGACGCTCGCCCAGCGCACGCCCGTGCGCACCTCGTCGGCGCGCTGCCACCAGCGCCGCAGGCGCTCGCCGGGGCCGGGCCGCGGGCCCGGGCCGGTGCTCACGGGCGGGCCCCGCGGGCGAGCGCGACGCCCTCGATGCTGCGGACGGCCATGCGCAGCGCGTCGGCGCGCGTCGCCTCGCCCTCGTCGTGCATCGCCCACGCGTTGAAGAGCATCCACCACAGGGTGCGGACCAGCCACGACACGGTGAGCTGGTCGTCGAACACGCCCTCCGCCTGGCCGTGGCGCAGGAGCTCGCGCACCGGCTCCTCGGCGGCCTCGGACTCCGCCCAGAACTCGGGCTCGCAGTCGGGCAGCTCGTTGGACAGCACCACGTACCAGGGGCCGAGGTCGAAGTACTCGAACGCGAGACGGCGCAGCGCGGCGACCGGGTCGCCGTCGTCGAGGCGGGCCGCGACGATCGCGGCGCGCGTGCGCTCGACGGCCTCGGTCCCGATCGCCTCGACGAGGTCGGCCCGCTCGGGGAAGTAGCGGTGCAGCGTCGTGCGCCCGACCTGGGCGGCCTGGGCGACGTCGCCGAGCGACGCGGACTTGTCCGCGCTGAGCACGGCGACCGCGGCGTCGAGGATCGCGCGCCGCGTGCGCGCGCGGGTTCCGCTCTCCGCGGGCGCGGCGTCGTGCGCCGCTGCGGAGGCCGGCGCGGTGGTGGCGTCCCGCGCGCTGGTTCGTGCCGTCACGCGGCCCACGATAGCCCTCCGGGCCGTGGAACACCTCTTGCCACTAGTGGAACAGCCGTGTTCCACTAGTGGTCACGCCCGTTCCGCTCTCACGATCCCGGCCGCGTCAACCACAGTTGACACGAGAGAGGATGTCAACCATGGTTGACGCCATGTCCACGACCGACGCCACCGGCTCGCCGACCTCGACGCCCGCCCCGAGCGACACCAAGGGCCCGTTCCTCCCACGGCTCAGAGTGCTCGGGGAGTTCGTCCGACCGCACCGCCGCACGCTCCTGCTCGGGCTCGTCCTGGGGCTGGGCACCACGGCCGCCGCGCTCGCAACGCCGATGGTCACCAAGTGGGTCCTCGACACCCTCGGGACGGGGGAGTCGCTGACCCCGGCCGTCCTCACGCTCGTCGGGCTGCTCGTCGTGGGCCTCGTGCTCGGGCTGTGGCAGTGGATCCTGCTCGGCACGCTCGCCGAGCGCGTCGTGCTCGACGCGCGGTCGTCCATGGTGCGGCGCTACTTCCGCGCGCGGATCGGCGCGCTCACCGGGCGTCCGACGGGCGAGCTCGTCACGCGCGTCACCTCCGACACCGTGCTGCTGCGCGAGGCCGCGTCGTCGAGCATCGTCAACCTCGTCAACTTCGCCGTCTCCCTCGTCGGGACGATCATCCTCATGGGCGTGCTCGACATCGTGCTGCTCGGCACGACGCTCGGCGCGATCGTCGTCATCGCCGTGCTCGTGGGCGCGCTCATGCCGCGCATCGCCAAGGCGCAGGAGAAGGCGCAGGAGTCGCTCGGCAGCCTCGGCGGCACGCTCGAGGGCGGCCTCCGCGCGATCCGCACCATCAAGGCGAGCCGCGCCGAGGGGCGCCAGATCGACCGCGTGCTCGACGACGCGCAGGCGTCCGCGCGGCACAGCGTCCGGGCCGTGCGCACCGAGGCCGTCGCGTGGACCATCGCGGGCGGCGGGATCCAGCTCGCGATCATCGTCATCCTCGCGCTCGGCGCCTGGCGCGTCGACGAGGGGCTGCTCGCCGTGTCGAGCCTCGTCGCGTTCCTGCTCTACGCGTTTCAGATCGTCGAGCCCGTCACCGGGCTCACCATGAACGTCACCCAGCTCCAGGCCGGCATCGCCGCCGCGGGCCGCATCAGCGAGGTCCAGGCGATCGAGCCGGAGGAGGACGACGACGTGGCCCGGCCGGTCCGAGCGGGCTCGACGTCGCTCGACCCGGCCCGCGCGGAGGCGGGCAGACCGGCGGAGGCGGGTGCGGCGTCGGGCACCGACGGGAACGCGACCGGGACTCCGCGCCTGTCCCTGCGGGGCGTCACGGCGCGCTACCTGCCCGGCGGCGAGCCCGTGGTCCGCGACCTCGACCTCGACGTGCCGCACCGCGGGCAGGTCGCGATCGTCGGGCCGTCGGGCGCGGGCAAGACCACGACGTTCTCCCTGCTGCTGCGGTTCCTCCAGCCCGAGTCCGGGCAGATCCTCCTCGACGGCGTGCCTTACGACGACCTCACGTTCGACGACGTCCGGCGCCGCTTCGCGTACGTCGAGCAGGAGACGCCCGTCGTGCCGGGGACGATTCGCGAGAACCTGCACCTCTCCGACCCCGGTGCGACCGACGAGGCCATGTGGGCGGCGCTCGCGAAGGTCCGGCTCGAGACCAAGGTGCGCTCGCTCGCCGACGGGCTCGACACGTCCCTCGTCGGGACGACCGTCTCGGGCGGCGAGCGGCAGCGCGTCGCCCTCGCGCGCGCCGTCCTGCACGCGCCCGACGTCCTGCTGCTCGACGAGGCGACGGCGCAGGTCGACGGGCTCACCGAGGCCGCCGTGCACGCCGTCATCGAGGACCTCGCGCGCGACCGCGCGGTCGTGACGATCGCGCACCGGCTGTCCACCGTGATCGACGCCGACCTCATCCTCGTCATGGAGGACGGACGCGTCCGCGCCCGCGGCACGCACGCCGAGCTCCTCGCAACCGACGAGCTCTACCGCGAGCTCGTCGCCGCCCTGCGCATCGCGACCGAGGAGGCCGCGACCCCGAGCGAGGCGGTGCGATGAGTTCCGCGCGCACGAGCGGTCGGAGGTGGCGTCAGGTGTGGACGACGGCGGTCGCGGCTCGCGCGGACCGCGGAGGGTGAGGTCGGCATGGGGAACGTGACGTGCGACGTGGCGGTGTCGGTGGACGGGTTCTCCTCCCGGCCCGACCAGACGCTGGAGCACCCCTTCGGCGAGGGCGTGGACCTGCACCGGTGGATGACCGAGACGGCCGACGAGAACGCCGCCGAGATGGAGGCGATCGTCGCGGCAGGGGCGTTCGTCATGGGGCGGAACATGTTCACGCCGGGCCGCGGCGCGTGGGACCTCGACTGGCGGGGCTGGTGGGGGCCGGAGCCGCCGTACCACGGGCCGGTGTTCGTCCTCACGCACCACCCGCGCGAGCCGCTCGTCATGGAGGGCGGGACGACGTTCTTCTTCGTCACCGACGGCGTCGAGTCCGCCGTCGCACGGGCGCGGGAGGCGGCGGGCGACCGGGACGTCTCCATCGCGGGCGGCGCCGCGACCATCAACCAGACGCTCGCGGCGGGCCTGCTCGACGAGCTCCGGCTGCACGTCGTCCCGCAGGTCCTCGGCCATGGCGACCGCGTGCTCGACGGCGTCCCGCCCCTCGCGCTCGAGACCGTCGCCGTGCGCGCGGCGTCGCTCGTCACGCACGTCACCTACACGGTGCGGGGCCCGCTCGGCTGACGGGCCGCGTCGTCGTCGGCGGGGCTCAGCCGAGCACGGCGAGCAGAAGCGGCGCAGCGACGACGAGCACGACGACCGACCCGACGACGAGGACCCGCCGCCACAGCCCCGTGTCCTCTGACGGGCGGCGCGCGCGGGTGCGGTCGGTCCACGCCGCGCCGTCGTACCAGCGCTCGCTCCCGGAGCCCGGCGCGTCCGCGTACCACCCCGCCGCTGCCTTGCGCACGTCGCCTCCTCGCGCCACGAACCGGTGAGCCACTCTTGTACTGGGCCTGTGTCACCGAGCTCCCACCTCTTTCACGCAGCAGGGCCTCGCGAGGTTCCTTCCGGTCGCGAATCACCGCGTCCGCGGCGCCGTGGCCCGACGGCCGTGGGTTGTCGCCGGGGCGGGAACTGAACTGTCAGAGGCCGGCCACCTCGGCGGCGCCGTCGGTCGCGATCCGCTCGAAGACGCGCGCGTCGGCGGCGAACTGCGTGCCGGGGATGGGCCGGTGGAGGACGATCTCCGTGATGCCGGCCTCCGCGTAACCGTGCGCGGTCTCGACGAACGCGTCGACCGACTCCAGCGCGGGGTCCGGCGTGAACCCGGTGAGCAGGATCCGCTCGACGGACGCCGGGTCGCGCCCGGCGTCGGCGCACGCAGCCTCGAGCCGCCCGACCTGCTCACGGACCGCCGCGCGGGACTGGGCCGGGGTCGCGTCGTCGCCCAGGCGGCCGTCGCCCGTCGTCACCCACGCCTGCCCGTAGCGCGCGGCGAGCCGTAGCCCGCGCGGACCCGTCGCGGCGATCGCGAACGGCACGCGCGGGGACTGCACCGGACCGGGGATGGTCCGCGCCTCGTGCGCCCGGTAGTGGCCCTCGTCGTGCGTCACCGCGGGCTCGGTGAGCAGGCGGTCCAGGAGGACCGTGAAGTCGCGCAGACGGTCCGCACGCTCCCGTGCGGACCACGGCTCGCCGCCGAGGACCGTCGCGTCGAAGCCCGTCGTGCCCGCGCCGAGACCGACGGTGACCCGCCCGCCCGAGAGGTCGTCGAGCGTCATGACGTCCTTCGCGAACGTCACGGGCTCCCGGAAGTTCGGCGACGACACGAGCGTGCCGAGACGCACCCGCTCCGTCACGCCCGCCGCCGCGGCGAGCGTCGGGACCGCGCCGAACCACGGCCCGTCGCGGAACGTCCGCCACGACAGGTGGTCGTAGGTGTAGGCGGCGTGGAACCCGAGGTCGTCGGCCTCGCGCCACACGTCGCGGCCCTCGCGCCACGGGTAGATCGGCAGGATCACGGTGCTCACGCGCATGGCCGCCAGCCTAGGGTGGGGGAGTGATCCAGCACACCGTCGCCTTCCGCCTCGTCCACCCTGCCGGCAGCGCCGAGGAGGCCGAGTTCCTCGGCACCGCGCGCCGCACGCTCACCGCGATCCCGGGGGTGCGGGACTTCACGGTCTCGCGCCAGGTGAGCGCCAAGAGCCCGCTGACGTTCCAGTTCTCCATGGTGTTCGACGACGACGCCGCGTACACCGCGTACGACGCCCACCCGGACCACCGCGGCTTCGTCGCCGACCGCTGGGTCCCCGAGGTCGCGGAGTTCCAGGAGCTCGACCTCGTCCCGCTCGCCGACTGACCGCACTGCCGCCTGGTGCCTTCGCCGAGGTAGAACGTCACGTCGCGAGGTAGAGCTCTGCGCGTTCTACCTCGCGACCGGACGTTCTACCTCGCGGGACAGGGTCTCCTGCGGGCGGGGGCAGTCGCCCGGTGTGGCAGGGTGACGGCATGACCCAGATCGACCTGCGCATCTTCACCGAGCCCCAGCAGGGCGCCTCCTACGACGACCTCCTCGCGGTCGCGAAGGCCACCGAGGACCTCGGTTTCGACGCCTTCTTCCGTTCCGACCACTACCTCGTCATGGGCGACGGCGACGGGCTGCCCGGCCCGACCGACGCGTGGACGACGCTCGCCGGCCTGGCCCGCGAGACGAGCCGGATCCGGCTGGGCACGCTGGTCTCGTCGGCGACGTTCCGCCACCCCGGCGTGCTGGCGATCCAGGTCGCGCAGGTCGACCAGATGTCGGGTGGCCGGGTCGAGCTCGGCCTCGGCGCGGGCTGGTACGCCCGCGAGCACGAGGCGTACGGCATCCCGTTCCCGGAGAAGCGGTTCGGGATCCTCGAGGAGCAGCTCGCGGTGATCACCGGGCTGTGGGAGACGCCCGTCGGCGAGACGTTCTCGTTCAACGGCGAGCACTACACGCTCACGGACTCCCCGGCCCTGCCGAAGCCCGCGCAGGAGCGCCTCCCGGTGATCGTCGGCGGCCACGGGCCCCGGCGCACCCCGGCGCTCGCGGCGCGGTACGCGAGCGAGTACAACGCGGCGTTCCCCGACCCGGGCGTCCTGCCCGACCGGTTCGAGAACGTGCGCGCCGCGTGCCTCGACGCCGACCGCGACCCCGACTCGCTCGTGTACTCGGCCGCGTTCGTCGTCGCGGTCGGCAAGGACGAGGCGGAGTTCCGCCGTCGCGCCGACGCGATCGGTCGCGAGCCCGACGAGGTGCGCCGCAACGGCCTGGCCGGGACGGTGAGCGAGGTCGCGGACAAGGTTGCCGCCGCGGCCGAGCAGGGCGCGACGCGCTTCTACCTCCAGGTGCTCGACCTGCACGACCTCGACCACCTCGAGCTCATCGCGAGCGAGGTCGTGCCGCAGCTGCCCTGACCGCCCGCGCCCGCGTGGCTCCGGGTGGACGCCGCTCCCCGACACGTCGGCGCGGGTCGTGAGGCGCGCTCCCGGGGCGGCGCCACCTGGTCGCCCCGGGAAACAACGCCGTGACGTCGTGGCACTACCCTGCTCCGGGGGTCTTCACACGAACTTCACGGACGGGAGAGACATGAGCGCCATCGGGTGGCGGTTGCACGGGAACGGGAAGACGGTCGCGCCGGGGGACGTCGTCGACCCCGACGAGCGGCTGACCTGGCCGCGGACCATCGGGATCGGCATGCAGCACGTCGTCGCCATGTTCGGCGCGACGTTCCTCGTGCCGCTGCTCACCGGCTTCTCGCCCGCGACGACGCTGTTCTTCTCCGCGATCGGCACCGTCGGCTTCCTGCTCATCACGGGCAACCGGCTGCCGAGCTACCTCGGGTCGAGCTTCGCGTTCATCGCCCCGATCGGCGCCGCGACGGCGTCGCAGGGCCAGTCGGTGGCTGTCGGCGGCATCCTCGTCACCGGCCTCGTGCTCGCCGCGGTCGGCCTGCTCGTCCACGTCGCGGGCGCGCGGTGGATCGACGTCGTCATGCCGCCGATCGTCACGGGCACGATCGTCGCGCTCATCGGTCTCAACCTGGCCCCTGCGGCGTGGGGGAACTTCCAGCAGGCGCCGGTCACGGCCGTCGTCACGCTGGCCGCGATCATCCTCGTCAGCGTCCTGTTCAAGGGGATCGTCGGGCGCCTCTCGATCCTCGTCGGCGTGATCGTCGGCTACGTCGTGGCCGTGCTCCAGGGCGAGGTCGACTTCACCGACGTGCGGAAGGCCGACTGGATCGGGTTCCCCGAGTTCGTCACGCCCACCTTCGACGTCGCCGTGCTCGGGCTGTTCGTCCCCGTCGTGCTGGTGCTCATCGCGGAGAACGTCGGGCACGTGAAGTCGGTCGCGGCGATGACCGGCAAGAACCTCGACGACCTCACCGGTCGCGCGCTCCTCGCGGACGGCGTCGCGACCACGCTCGCGGGCGTCGGCGGCGGGTCCGGCACCACGACGTACGCCGAGAACATCGGCGTCATGGCCGCGACCCGCGTGTACTCGACCGCGGCCTACTGGGTCGCGGCGGCGACCGCGCTCGTGCTCTCGCTCTCGCCGAAGTTCGGCGCGCTCATCGCGACCATCCCCGCCGGCGTCCTGGGCGGTGCGGCGACGATGCTCTACGGCATGATCGGCATCCTCGGTGCGCGCATCTGGGTGCAGAACAAGGTCGACTTCTCCAACCCGGTCAACCTCACGACCGCCGCCGTGCCGCTCGTCATCGGCATCGCCAACTTCACCTGGGCCGTCGGCGACCTGACGTTCGAGGGCATCGCGCTCGGCACCGCCGCGGCCCTTGTGATCTACCACCTCATGCGGACCATCGCGCGGTGGCGCGGCACGACCCAGGAGCCCGCCAGCCCGGCGTCGGCCCCCGGCGGCGACGAGCCGATCGTCCACGACGCGACCGAGGACGCCCGCTGACCGCCAACCCCGGTTTCGGCGACTCACGTTGCCGAACCCGGGGTTGCGCGTCATGGAGACGTCACCGTGACGCGCAAGGACGGTTTCGCGGGTCGACGGTGCCCCCGAACCCGAGGTTCGAGGGTGGTTGCCGCGGAGTGCGCGACAGGCGCCGTCCTCGTCACGCTGCGCGACGACCGCCAGCCGCGAGGAGTGCCCGTCGCACGATGGTCGCCGAGCGCCCGGGCACGCGTGCATCCGAAGACGTGAGTCGGAGCAGCGCCGCGACGTCGGCGGTCACGAGGTCGTTGTGACGTTCCCGGTCGGCGAACGCGGCGCTCGGGGTGTCGTGGAACTCCGCGCCGTCGACCTCGGCGACGACCCAGCGGCCGTCGTCGAGGCGCCAGCCGAGGTCGCCGCGCCGCTCCCGCCCGCTCGACCCGACCAAGGGGACCTGGAGCATGTCCGGCTGGACGCCACCGTCGACGCAGTCGAGCCGCACCCAGGTCTCGAGCGGCGACTCGGACCGACCGTCCGCGAGCTCCCACCACGAGTGGGTCCGGGCCACGCCTCGCCGCCCACGGGCATGGTCGTGCGCGCGGGCGAGCCCGTCGGAAGAGAGCAGACCGAGGTGCAACGCCGAGTCCATGACGGACACCGCCCACGGGCGGTCGAGCTCGGGCACGGCCTGAGCCAGCGCCCACTCCGGTGCAGCCACATACCGGTCACCGACCCGCACGACGGTCATGCCGTCGTCGAACATGCGCAGCCGGATGCCGTCTCGCGACTCGAGAGACCGGGCACCGGGCAATGTGGCCTGGGGTACGACGCGCGCGGGCAGCCCTGCGACTCCGAGCAGCGCGAGCGCGCACGGTCCGACCGCGATCGACTCGGGCCCGAACGCGAGCAGCGCGGCCCAGGCAGCACGCCGTCGGCGGTGATCGACCGGCCTGGACGCGACCGGCGCGGGCTCGGTGTCGTGGACGCCCCGCGTGACGTGCCGCCAGCTCCCGTTCCGCAGGAGACGACGCAGCACGTCGGGGCTCACGCCGGCGTCGCGGCACTGTCCCGTCGTGATCAGGCTCTCCTGACGGGACGCGATGTGGAGGGCCTCGTCCGGGACGAGAGTTCGCGCTGGCACGTCGAGATCACACCGTGAACCAGCCCCGCCGGGCTTCGATCACCGGCGTCCTGTGGACGGGCCACCAAGGATGCGCTGCTGTGGACGCGCAGGATGCCTGCGCCGCGTCGCCAGGAGAGACTCGCTCTGCTGAGACGGGCTGTGAGACGCGGCGAGTCCGGGGTTTCCGGGCGCTCGGCGGCGAACGTAGCCCGCAACCCAGGGTTCGGCGGGGACGGTGCCGCGGAACCCCGGGTTCGGCGGTGCCCGGCGGTGGCTCAGGGGCGGAGGCCGGGGCGGGTCAGAGGCGGAGGCCCAGGACCAGGCCCTCGTCGACGTCCAGGCGGGTGAAGCCGAGGTGCTCGTAGAAGCCGATCGCGGAGACGTTGTCCTCCGAGACGCCGAGGTGGACGCCCTCGACCCCGGCGGCGCGGAGCGCGTCGAACAGGGCCGCCATCAGCCGGCGGCCGTTGCCGCCGCCCTGCGCGGCGGGCAGCAGGTCGACGTGGAGGTGCGCGGGGTAGTCGGGGAGCACGGACGGGTCGGTGCGGTGCGGGCGGTGGATCTGGCGGACCAGCGCCTCGTCGCGCGAGCCCTCCGGGAAGCTGCCGAGGGGGTACCTCTCGCGCAGCGGTGGCCACCACTCCCGCTCGGACCGCGCCTCGAACGCGGCGGTGTCGCGTGCCCCCAGCACGTAGCCCGCGGCCACGCCGTCGACCTCGACGACGAACGCGAGCGACGGCTCGAGGGCGAGGTACGCCCCGAGGTAGACCTCGCCGAGCAGTCTCGGGTCGGTGTACAGCGCGGTCGCGTCCGCGCCGGACGCGCCGGTCCGCAGGCAGATCTCGTAGAGGCGGTCGACCTCGTCGGGGTCGGTGGTCCGGGCGGGCCGGAGGGGCAGGGTGCTCATGGGTACCGTTCGGCGGTCGTGAGGGCTCGGCGGGCGCCGGGCGAGGGACGTGCTCAGCCCTCCGCGGGCGGCACGGGCAGCGGCTGGGGGGTGATCTCCTCGATCGCGACGCACCCGGCGCGGCTCTCGAGCGGCACGTCGCCGGACAGGCCGACGAGCTCGGGGTCCACGACGTCCTCGAAGTCGGCGCCCACGTAGAGGTCGACGGTGGCGTCCTCGCGCGCGTCGAGCACGAGGCCGGGGTTGTCGTAGTGCGCGGCGAGCGTGTACGCCTGCGCGAGGCCGGCGGCCCCGAAGTGGATCTGGGTCTGCGCCATGAGGTCCGACTTCCCGTCGCCGTCCAGGTCCGGCGCGTTGCCCGTGGAGATCACCGCGAAGCCGCGCGACGTGAGGAGGTCCTCGTTCAGGCGACCGAGGGGGGCGTCCTTGCCGGACGCGTTGTAGACGTTGACCTGGATGTCGCCGGTCGCCACGGGGAGGGTGCCCTCGGGGAGGCAGGGGACCTCGACGTGCGCGAGGTCGTCGACCGCCTCGGGCGACGACAGCGGCCGGTCGAACGGTGCCTCGATCGCCCCCGTGTACACGGCCAGCGCGCCGAGCCCGACGACGGCGAGCGCGGCGATGAGCAGCCCGAACACGACGGCCTGGCGCTCGTGCATGCGTCGGCGCCGCTCGGTGCGCGCGGTGTCGGGGCGGGTGGTCACGCCAGAAACCTACCGGACCCCGCGCTCATCGCACGGTCAGGACGCGGGCGTGCAGGATGGCGCGCTGCTGGAGCGCTGCCCGCACGGCGCGGTGCAGCCCGTCCTCGAGGTAGAGGACGCCCTCGTACTCGACGACGTGCGCGAAGAGGTCGCCGAAGAACGTCGAGTCCTCGGCGAGGAGAGCGTCGAGGTCGAGCGTGCGCTTGGTGGTGACGAGCTCGTCGAGGCGCACCTGACGCGGGGGCACCTCGGCCCAGTCGCGGGCGGTCACCCGGCCGTGGTCCGGGTAGGGGCGCCCGTCGCCGACGGCCTTGAAGATCATGCGGGACATCCTAGAGGCCCGACGGCGGCCCACGCCCAGGTCGTCGGGGTGTCGGTCACGCGGTCGTCACGATCTCCCCACGAGGAGCACCCGCATCCTTCGCGTCAGCGCGCGCCGTACAGACCGTCGGGCGAGCCCGCAGAGGTGTCCACCGGCGCGGGCAGCGGCCGAGGTGCAGCTCGTCACGAGCCTCGGCGCCGGCTACCGGTTCGAGGAGTGACCCGCCGCGTCGTCGACGAGGCGCGCCAGCTCGCGCACCACCGCACCCGGCAGCGCGGGCGGGAACAGCAGCGCCCGCTGCAGCTCGCCCGCGCGCCAGCCGTCGCACGCGAGCGCGGCGAGCACGAGCGACGACGACGCGCCCTCCTCGCGCCACGCGCGCAGCACGAGCGCGTGCACCTCGTGCTGCCCCTCCGGGACGTCGTCGCGCGCGACCCCGCCCAGCGCGTACAGGCGCAGGAGCGCCGCGGCCTTGCGCGAGTCGTCCAGCGCCGCGACCGACGCGGCCACGGCCGCGCGCGACGGGTCGAGGCGCAGCGGCGACAGGTCGTCGAACCCGGACTGCAGCACCTCGAGCGCGACGTCGTCGACCAGCGTCTCCGCGTCGCCGAACATCGCCAGCAGCGTGGACTCGCTGCGGTCGCAGCGGCGCGCGACCGCAGCGAGCGTGAGGTTCTCGACGCCCTCCTCGAGCGCGACCCGCAGGACGGCGTCCACGAGCGGGCGCTCGTCGTCGCGGAACGGGTCCTCGTCGAGGTCCACGTCGCGGAAGACGACGGCGCTCGCGGGCGGACGCACGTCCGCGTACCGGGAGAGGTCGCCGAGCAGGTCCTCCCACTCGGCCTCCGTGAGCGCGTACGCGTCCTGGTAGAGACCGAGCCACGTCCCCTCGAGCGCGAGCGCCGCGACCCACGTGCGCGGGTCGGGGACGCCCGGGGCACCGTCCGGACCCCGGCTCGGCTCCTGGGTGGGGATCGCGGCGACCCACTCGTGCAGGGTGGCCCTGGCCGAGCGCGTCGCGTCGCTCTGGTCGGGCGTGGACATGACCGTCACCTCCGTGGTCGGGCACAGTGGACCGAGCCTAGCCGGACGCCCCGACGCCGACGCGAGGTAGAGCCCCGGTCCGCCGAGGTAGAGCCCTGGTCAGGGGCACGAGTCGACCAGACCTCTACCTCGCGCTACCAGACCTCTACCTCGCGCGACCAGGGCTCTACCTCGTGGTGCCGGGGTTCTGCCGCGGGGTCAGGGGCGGGGGACGTCGCGGCGACGGAAGCCCACCAGGCCCAGGGCGACGAGCGCGACGGCGAGGAGCGTGAGCCAGACGAACGGCCACGGCTCGACCTCGGCGCCCGGGAGCTGCGGGACGTGCCAGAACGGCGAGACCCCGCTGGCCCACGACGGCAGGTCGAGCAGGGCGCCGAACATCGTCACGACGAACGAGTACGCGAGGAGCGCCCAGGCGAGCGACGCGAGGGCCGGGCGCGACCCGAACGCGGCGACGGCGACGCCCGTGACGACCGCGATCGCCGGGAGGTAGGCGAACGATGCGGCGAGGTAGTCGCCGAGCCCGAAGGCGTCCTCCCCGACGCTCAGCGCGCCGAGCCACAGCCCGAGCGCGCTCACGACGAGCAGCACCGACGTCCCGAGCAGCGTCACGACGAGCTGGCCGCCGAGCCACCGCACGCGCCCGACCCCGGTCGCGAGCACGGGCTCGAGCCGCCCCGCCGTCTCCTCGCCGCGGGCCCGCTGGGCCGACGCGACGGCGAACCCGCCCGCGCCGAGCCCGAGGAACAGGGCCATGACGGCGACGAACCCGCCCACGAGGTCGGTGGCGTCGCCCAGCATCTGCGCGATCTCGGGGTTGTCGGCGACCATGTCGCCCACGGAGTCGACGAACGTCCCGCACGCGAGCGCGGTGACGCCCACCCCGACGCCCCACGCGAGCACGGACGCGCGCTGCTGGCGCCACGCGAGGGCGAGCGGGCTCGCGAGCCACCCGGCGGCGTCGGGCCGGCCCGCGCGCGGCGGGACCAGGCCCGCGCCGAGGTCGCGCCGCGCGGCGAGCGCCGCGCCGAGGGCGAGGAGCAGCACGACGAGCGCGACCGACAGGCCGAGCGGCCACCAGCGCAGGTCGACGAACGCGCGGATCTGCTGCGCCCAGCCGATGGGGGAGAGCCACGAGACCCAGCTCCCGTGCTCCTCCTGGACGTCGCCGACCGCGCGCAGCAGGAACGCGACGCCGAGCACGGCGAGCGCGAGGCCGCTCGCGGCGCGTGCGTGCTCGGTCACCTGGCTCGTCACGACCGCGACGGCGGCGAACACGAGCCCCGTGACGCCCACCGCGGCGCCGAGCGCGAACGAGTCGACGGCCGCGAGCCCGGTCGCGACGAGGACGGCGCCCGTCGCGAGCGCGATGGCGGCGTTCGCGACGAGCGCGGCGACGAACGCGGCGGTCGCGGGGGCGTGCCGCCCGACGACCCCGGCCCGGACGAGCTCGGCCCGGCCCGTCTCCTCCTCGGCGCGCGTGTGCCGCACGACGAGCGAGATGCTCATGATCGCGACGGCGACCATGACGGTGAGCGCCATCTCGTTCGCGATCATCGCGCCGAGCGTGTAGTCCTCGATCCCGTACTGGGGACCGGACAGCATGATGCCCGCGGGGCTGGACACGAGCGCCGCGCGCGCCTGGCGGTCGGCCGCGGTCGGGTAGAGCGTGTCCAGCGCGACGGCCGCGTACCCGAACAGGAGCGCGATCGACGCCGTCCACACGGGGATGCGGACGCGGTCGCGCCGCAGGACGAAGCGCAGCAGCGTGGTCCAGCCGGTGGCCGCGCGGCCCCGCCGGTGCGGCTCGGGTGCGACGGCGGCGGCGCGCCGCCCGCGTGGTGGTGCGGCCGTGCGGGCGGTCCCGGGGGCGCTCACAGCGCGCCCGCCCCGTCGAGCACGGCGAGCTCGTCGCCGTAGTGGCGCAGGAACAGCTCCTCGAGCGAGGGCGGGTTGACCGTGACGGAGCGCAGGCCGAGGTCGGTGAGCGCGCGCAGCACGGCCTCGACGCGGTCGTTGTCGACGTCGAACCGCGCCCGCGTGCCGTCCGCGCCAGGCTCGACGACGAGGTCGTGCACGCCGTCGAGCGCGTCGAGCGCGGCCGGGTCGTGCTCGGTCACGGCGGTGACCGACGAGCGCGTGAGGTGCCGGAGCTCGGAGAGCGTCCCGGACTGCACCGTGCGTCCCGAGCGGATGATCGTCACCGTGTCGCACAGCTTCTCGACCTCGGCCAGGATGTGGCTCGAGAGCAGGACGGAGCGGCCCTCGGCGGTCACCTCGCGCACGCACTGCGTGAACACGGACTCCATGAGGGGGTCGAGGCCCGACGTGGGCTCGTCGAGGACGAGCAGCTCGACGTCGGACGCGAACGCCGCGACGAGCGCCACCTTCTGCCGGTTCCCCTTGGAGTAGGTGCGCGCCTTCTTGGACGGGTCCAGCTCGAAGCGGTCGAGCAGCAGCTTCTTGCGCTGCGGGTCGACGCTCCCGCGCAGGCGGGTGAGCAGGTCGATCGCCTCGCCGCCGGTGAGGTTGGGCCACAGGCTCACGTCGCCCGGCACGTAGGCGAGGCGCCGGTGGAGGTCGACGGCGTCGTGCCAGGGGTCGCCGCCGAGCAGCCGGGCGCTGCCGGAGTCGGGCCGCAGCAGCCCGAGCAGCACGCGGATGGTGGTCGACTTGCCCGCGCCGTTCGGTCCGAGGAACCCGGCGACCTCGCCCGCGCGGACGGTGAGGTCGAGGCCGTCGAGCGCCTGCACGTGGCCGAAGGCCTTGCGCAGGTCGTGCACCTCGACGGCGGGGGTCGTGCTCGTCATCGCGTCTCCTCCTGGTGGGTGGTGTGCTGCAGGTAGGCGTCGAGCAGGGTCGTCTCGACGAAGAGTCCTTCGGTGAAGACCTCGAGCGCGGGGAGCATCACGCGCTCGACGTACTCGCGCAGGTCGGCCTCGGGGTCGCGCGGCTCGGTCCGCTCGCGCAGCGCCCCGTCGACGAGCAGGGACCCGAGGGAGAGGGAGACGAGGTAGCGCGCGCGGGCCGCCTCGTCGCGGCTCGGGCGGATGACGCCCGCGGCGACGCCCGACGCCATGTACTCGAGCGTGACCTGCGTGAGGTGCTCGACGAACGACCGCGCGAGGTCGCCGCCCGCCTGGAGGCTGCGCAGCGTGTACTCGAACACGGGCGCGTACTCCTCGATCCCGGCGAGCTGCGTGAACAGGCCCATCGGGCCGGCCGCGGGGTCCTGCGGCGAGATGGCGTCGGTCTTGGCGGCGCGCACGGCGTCGAACACGTAGTCGTCGCACGCGCGGCGCAGCCCGTCCTTGGAGCCGAAGTGGTGCACGACGAGCGCGGCGCTCACGCCCGCGTCGGCGGCGATGGTGCGCAGCGGCGCGCCGAACCCGTCGCGCGCGAAGCGCGAGATGGCGGCGTCCCGGATGCGGGCGCGGGTCGTGAGGTCGTCGGTGCCCGACGGCGCGGGGCGGCCGCGGTCGGTCGGCGAAGGCTGGTCTGAACGCACGTTCAATAGACTAAACACACGTTCAACGGGTGTCTACCCGCGAGGGAGCGCTCTGTCGGCCCGTGGCCCTTGACGTGGGTGGCGGGGGCCGGTTGAGTGGAGGCCACGACGCGATGGGAGCGCTTCCATCGCTCGTCCCGCACCCCGTGTCGATCGAAGGAGATCCGCATGAGACGTCGTGCCGTCCTGTCCGCCGTCGCCGCTCTCGCGCTCGCGAGCCCCCTGCTCGCCGCCGCCGGCAGCGCCGGCGCCGCCCCCGTCCCGGCTGCGGCCGTCCCCGCGGCGGACGACGCCGTCGGGCCGGAGACCCGCCTCTACGTGGACCCGTTCTCCACGACCCTCCAGGCCGCCGCCGCGCTCACCGGGCAGGCCCGCGCCGATGCCCAGCTCCTCGGGTCCTTCCCGTCGGCCTCGTGGTTCACCGGCGGCACGCCCGACGAGGTGCGCGACGACGTCGCGTCCGTCGTCCGGGCGGCCGCGGCCGACGGGTCGGTGCCGACCGTCGTCGTCTACAACCTGCCGTTCCGCGACTGCGCGCAGTACTCCGCGGGCGGCGCCGCGGACACGGCCGCCTACACGGCCTGGGTGGACGCCGTCGCCGAGGGGATCGGCGACGACCCGGCGATCGTGATCCTCGAGCCGGACGGGCTCGGGATCATCCCCTGGTACACCGACATCAACGGCAACCCCGAGTGGTGCCAGCCGGCCGAGCTCGACCCGGAGACCGCCGCGGCGGACCGGTTCGTCCAGCTCAACCACGCCGTCGACGCGCTCACCGCGCTGCCCGGCACGTCCGTCTACCTCGACGGGACGCACTCCGGGTGGCTCGGGGTCGGCGACATCACCGACCGCCTGATCAAGGCGGGCGTCGAGCGGGCCGACGGCGTGTTCGTCAACGCGTCGAACTACGTCGAGACCGAGCGCCTCGTGAAGTACGGGACGTGGATCAGCGACTGCGTGCACCTGTCGGTGAACAGCTGGTGGGAGCCCGCGTGGTGCGCGAGCCAGTACTACCCGGCGAACCCCGACGACGTCGAGACCTGGGGACTCACCGACGCCGCGTACGCCCAGGCGTACGCCGACACGGGCGTCGTGCGTGACCCGGCGGCCCAGAAGCATGTCGTCGTCGACACGAGCCGCAACGGCCAGGGGCCGTGGACCGCGCCGTCCGGCGTCTACGCCGACCCCGAGGTGTGGTGCAACCCGCCCGACCGCGGGCTCGGCGAGCGACCGACGACGGACACCGGCGACCCGTTCGTCGACGCGTACCTGTGGATCAAGGTGCCCGGCGAGTCCGACGGCAAGTGCTACCGCGGCACCGGCGGCCCGCTCGACCCCGCCCGCGGCATCGAGGACCCGGCGGCGGGACAGTGGTTCGCCGAGCAGGCCGCGGAGCTCCTCGCGCTCGCCTCGCCCGCCGTCGAGCGCCCGGCCTGCGAGGTCGACTACACCGTCCACGGGGCCTGGCAGGGCAAGAAGGGCAGCGGCTTCATCGCCCAGGTCGAGCTCCGCAACACCGGCTCGACGCCGCTCGACGGGTGGGAGCTGCGCTGGACCCCCGACGGGGACCAGCGGCTCACCGACGTGTGGGGGGCGCAGGCGAGCCGGGACGGCGCCGCCGTCACCGCGCACAGCCTGTCGTGGAACGCGACCGTGCGGCCCGGCGCGACCGCGACCTTCGGCTTCGTCGCGTCGGGCGCGCCGGCTGCCGACCCGCAGCTCGTGACCCTCGGAGGGCGCCCGTGCCACGTCGTCTGACCCCTCGCCGTGGGGCCCCGCGCGACGCGCGTCGCGGAGATCACGGGCACTGGGGACGAGAGACCCCTGCCGTTCCGGGCCAGACACCCGTAGGCTGGGGGTAGCCGTCGGCGGCACCGCCGGCGCCACGTCCCGGCGCGTCGGACCGTCGGGACGTCGAGAGGCCCGTCGCACTCGTGCGACGGGCCTTTTCGGTGCACGCGTCCAGAGGCCGCGTGCCGGGGAACGACGAAGGGCCCGTCGCGAGTGCGGCGGGCCCTTCGGTCTGCGGAGGATGGGGGATTCGAACCCCCGAGGGCTGTTAACCCAACACGCTTTCCAAGCGTGCGCCATAGGCCACTAGGCGAATCCTCCTGGTGCGTCGGCCGACGCGCACGGGGCGCACCGACGGCAGCGCAACGAGGATACCGGACCGCGGCGCCCGGGCCGAATCGCCCCGCGCCCGACCGGGTTTCGGGTGGGGCGCCGACCTGGGCTAGGGTGGGCGCAGACCCCTCGTGCGGCATCATCTCGCCGAACTCCCCCAGGGCCGGAAGGCAGCAAGGGTAGGTGAGCTCTGGTGGGTGTGCGGGGGGTCCTTTGCTGTCTCCGGGGGGACCCGGCTCGTCGTCACGGCGTCGCGGGTGTGGCGCAGATCTCTCCGACCGAGAGCGAGGCGGGTGCCACGGCGGCGCCTGGCGCCCGTTATCTCCCGGTTCCTCCCGCCGGATTCTCGACATGCGGCCACTTTCGCGTCCGCATGATGGACTCTTGGGTCCCGAGATTGGCGCACGGGGCGTCGGCGTGCTCATGATGTCGGCATGACCCGGAACCACGTCGCCACCACGACCCCGAGCGCAGCGTCCTGCGCCGGCACGTCGTGCTGTCGTGGCGTGCGCACCGGGCGAATGTGCGGCTGCTGACGCCGTCGTGACCCGCAGGGAGACCTGCGCCGCACCTGCCGCGTCGTCCTGACGACGCCGCCCCCGCTCGCCGCGTGGCTGATGGCCCGCCGGAAGCACCCAGAACCCCACCCCTCGCAGGGCCGTCCCTGCACCCTGGCCGTGCCGGTCGCCACCCGTGACCGACGCCGCCGCCACCGGAAGGAACCCCCATGTCGTTCTCGATCACCCGCAAGCGTCTGACCTGGACCGCGATCGCCGCGACGGCCGCCCTCACCCTCACCGCCTGCGGCGGCGGTGACGACACCTCGGGCGGCGTCGCGAGCGGCGACGCCGCGGACCCGATCCGCGTCGGCGTCGTCGGTGCGTCCGACGACAAGTGGGCCGTGTTCCAGGAGCAGGCCGAGGCCGAGGGCATCGAGATCGAGCTCGTCGACCTCCAGGACTACACGCAGGCGAACCCGGCGGTGACGCAGGGGGAGCTCGACGTCAACCAGTTCCAGCACTTGCAGTTCCTCGCGGGCTACAACGTCGACGCGGGCGAGGACCTGACGCCGATCGGCGCGACCGCGGTCTACCCCCTCGGCCTGTACTCCTCCAAGCACACGTCGCTCGAGGAGATCCCCGACGGCGGCCAGGTCGCCGTGCCGAACGACCCGACGAACCTCGCCCGCTCGCTCCTCGTGCTGCAGGAGGCCGGGCTGGTCGAGCTCAAGGACGGCGGGAGCTCGCTCTCGACCGAGATCGACGTGCTCCCGACCTCCAAGGTGACCGTGACGCCGGTCGCGGCGGAGCAGACGCCCATCCAGCTCCAGTCCGTCGACGCGTCGATCATCAACAACGACTTCGTCGAGGACGCGGGCCTCACGCCCGAGGACGCGCTCTTCCAGGACGACCCCGACTCCGACGCCGCCAAGCCCTACATCAACGTCTGGGTCGCGCGGGCGGAGGACAAGGACGACGAGACGCTGCTCAAGCTCGTCGCGATCTCCCACTCGCCGGAGGTCGTCGAGGCGGAGAAGAAGGCCTCGGGCGGCACCGCCGTCATCAAGGAGAACTCGCCCGCCGAGCTCCAGGAGATCCTCGCCGGCATCGAGGACGACATCCGCAACTCCTGATGCCGTCGCTGCGAGGGCGGGCGCGCACGTCGCGTCCGCCCTCGCGCGCCGTCGTGCCCGGGGGAGGACGATGGCAGGCGAGCGGCACCCCGACACGCGGCCGCGGCGACGCACCTGGCGACCCCAGGCGGTCCCCGCCGGCCCCGGCCCGGAGGCCCGGCCTCCGACGAGAGGAACCCGACGTGACCGACGTCCCCCGCGACGAAGGCGGTGACGAGCAGCCCGCGATCGAGCTGCGCCACGTGAGCAAGACGTTCGGCGAGGGCGATGCCGTCGTGCACGCCGTCGACGACGTCTCGCTGAGCATCCGCCGCGGCGAGATCTTCGGCGTCATCGGCTACTCGGGCGCCGGGAAGTCGACGCTCGTGCGGCTCGTCAACGCGCTCGAGACCGTGACGAGCGGCGAGGTCGTCGTCGACGGCCAGGTGATCACGGGCCTGTCCGAGCGCCGCGTGCGCGAGGTGCGCTCGCGCATCGGCATGGTGTTCCAGCAGTTCAACCTCCTGTCGTCGCGGACGGTCGCCGGGAACGTGGCCTACCCGCTCAAGGTGGCCGGCTGGCCGCGCGAGAAGCGTGCCGCGCGCGTCGCGGAGCTCCTCGCGTTCGTCGGCCTCGCCGACAAGGCGAAGGCGTACCCGCGACAGCTCTCGGGCGGGCAGAAGCAGCGCGTCGGCATCGCCCGCGCGCTCGCGGCGCAGCCCACGATCCTCCTCGCCGACGAGGCGACCTCCGCGCTCGACCCCGAGACGACGCGCGAGGTCCTCGCGCTCCTGCGGCGCGTCAACGCCGAGCTCGGCATCACGATCGTCGTCATCACGCACGAGATGGAGGTCGTGCGCTCGACGTGCCACCGCGTCGCGGTGATGGAGCACGGCAAGGTCGTCGAGACGGGCGACGTGTACGACGTCTTCTCCGCGCCGAGCGCCGACGCCGCGCAGCGGTTCGTCGGCACCGCGCTGCACGACCGCCCGTCGCGCGAGACGCTCGCCCGCCTGCGCGAGCGGCACCCGGGACGGCTCGTCACGGTCGGCGTGCGGGAGGGCGCGCACACCGGGTCGGACCTGTTCCGCCTGCTGCGCGAGCACGACGTCGACGGGTCCGTCGTCTACGGCGGCATCTCCGAGGTGGGGGAGCGGCCGTTCGGGTCGCTGACCGTCGAGCTCGACGCCCCGGAGGACCGCATCGCCCCGTTCCTCCTCGCGCTCGCCGAGCGCGCCGACGTCGTGGACCTGGGGACCGCGGCGCAGCCCCTCGACGACCCGCGCGTCGCGCGGCTCGACGCCGACCCGGGCGGCGGGGACGCGCCCGACGACGTGGGCGGCGACCTGGCCGACCCGTACGGGTCCGACCGCGAGACCCTCTTCCGCCACGGCAACCTCGGAGGACGCTGATGAACGGGGACTGGGAGCTCCTGTGGCCGAAGCTGGTCGAGTCGTTCGGCCAGACCCTCCAGATGGTGTCGGTCGCCCTGCTCACGGGCGGGCTCGCCGGCCTCGCGCTCGGCATCGCGCTCTACGTGACCCGGCGCGGCAACCTGCTGGAGAACCGCTGGGTGTTCGGCGTGCTCAACGTGCTCGTGAACATCGTCCGGCCCATCCCGTTCATCATCTTCGTCACGCTGCTCGGCCCCGTGACGCTGCAGGTGGTCGGGACGACGCTCGGCACCGAGGCGTTCATCTTCCCGCTGTCCGTCATGACGGCGTTCGGCACGAGCCGCATCGTCGAGCAGAACCTCGTGGGGATCGACCCGGGCGTCGTCGAGGCGGCGCGGGCGATGGGCGCGTCGTCATGGCGGATCATCGCGACGGTCCTCGTCCCCGAGGCGCTCGCGCCCCTCATCCTCGGGTACACGTTCCTGTTCATCGCGGTGCTCGACATGTCGGCGATCGCCGGGCTCATCGGGGGCGGGGGCCTGGGCGACTTCGCCCTCCGGTTCGGCTACCAGCGCTACAACTGGGGCGTCGTCATCGTCACGGTGCTCATCATGATCGCGATCGTGCAGCTCGCCCAGCTCCTGGGCAACTGGCTGGCCCGCAAGGCGCTGCACCGCTGACCCCCCGCCGAGATCGACCCGTACGTCCCCAGATCGACCTCCTGAGGGTCGATCTCGGACGTACGGGTCGATCTCGCGGCGCTCCGCGTGGACGACGGCGGAGCGGCCTCGTGCCTGTGGGACGCGGCGTCTAGAGTGACGGGGGTGAGCACCGCCCTGTACCGCCGCTACCGGCCCGAGACCTTCGCCGAGGTGATCGGTCAGGACCACGTGACCGCGCCGCTCATGCAGGCGCTGCGCAGCGGCCGGGTGAACCACGCCTACCTCTTCTCCGGCCCCCGCGGCTGCGGCAAGACGACGAGCGCGCGCATCCTCGCGCGCACGCTCAACTGCGCGCAGAACACCCCGGACAACCCGCTCGACACCCCGTGCGGCGTCTGCCCCTCGTGCGTCGAGCTCGCGCGCGGCGGCCCGGGCAGCCTCGACGTCGTCGAGATCGACGCGGCGTCGCACAACGGCGTCGACGACGCCCGCGAGCTCCGCGAGCGCGCCGCGTTCGCCCCGGCGCGCGACCGGTACAAGATCTTCATCCTCGACGAGGCGCACATGGTGACGCCGCAGGGCTTCAACGCGTTGCTCAAGCTCGTCGAGGAGCCGCCCGAGCACGTGAAGTTCGTCTTCGCGACGACGGAGCCCGACAAGGTCATCGGGACCATCCGCTCGCGCACGCACCACTACCCCTTCCGCCTCGTCCCGCCGGACGTGCTCGGGCCCTACCTCGAGGAGCTGTGCGCGGCGGAGGGCGTGACGATCGGCGGCGGCGTCGTCCCGCTCGTCACGCGCGCCGGGGGCGGTTCCGTGCGCGACTCGCTGTCCGTCATGGACCAGCTCATCGCCGGCGCCCAGGACGGCGCCGTGGAGTACGAGCGCGCCGTCGCGCTCCTGGGCTTCACGCACGCGACGCTGCTCGACGACGTCGTGGACGCGCTCGCCGCGCGTGACGGCGCGAGCATCTTCCGCGTCGTGGACCACGTCATCGCCACCGGGCACGAGCCCCGGCGCTTCGTCGAGGACGTCCTCGAGCGCCTGCGCGACCTCATCGTCATCGCCGTCTCCGGCGACGAGGCGCAGGCCGTGCTGCGCGACCAGCCCGCCGACCAGCTCGCACGCATGCGCGCTCAGGCGCAGAACCTCGGCGTCGCCGAGCTCTCGCGCGCGGCCGACCTCGTCAACGCGGCGCTCACCGAGATGACGGGTGCCACCTCGCCGCGACTGCACCTCGAGCTCCTCATGGCGCGGCTGCTCCTGCCCGGGGCCGACGACGGCGCGGCCGGGTTCGCGGCACGCCTCGACCGGCTCGAGCGTGGCGGCCTGGGCGCCGTCGCCGTCGCGCCGGCAGCCGTCTCGCCCGGGGCGGGGACGCCCGCCGGCGCCGCGGCCCCGGTGCCCGACGGCGCGGGGCCGGCTCCCGCCGCGGCCGCACCGGCGTCCGGTCTCACCGGCGCAGCCGCCGTGCGCGCCGCCTTGCGCCCCACCCGGTCCACCCCGTCCGCCCCCGCTGTGCAGCCGTCGGCCGGTGCCGCCGCGCCGACCGACGCGCGCCCCCCTGCCGAGCCGGCCGAGCCCCGCGTCGCCGCGGCCGTCCCGGCGAGGACCGTCGAGGACGAGCGGGCCTCGGCACCGGTACCCGGCGACCCGTCGGCACCGGACACCCCGGCCGTACCGAGCGAGGGCGTCGTTCCGTCGGGCATGACCGCGCCCGCGCCCACGGACGCCGCGCCGCCCGCCCTGCCCACGTCGCCGTCGACCGCGGAGTCCAGCGGCGCCCCGGCGCAGGCGGTGCCGCCGGTCGAGCAGACCGGTACCGCGCGTCGGACCGGCCCGGTCGAGCCGACCGGTCCGGCGGAGCAGGACCACGCGGACGCCGATGCAGCGACGCACGAAGACGCCGTGTCGCCGACGCGCGAGGAGGCGGCGCCGCCCGTGCGTGCCGAGGCGCCCCCCGCCGGGCTGGCAGCAGGCCGTCCGGCGCAGCCGACGGCGAGCGCCCCGTCCGGCGCCACGAGCCCGGCGCTCACGACCGAGGAGCTCCGGCGGCGCTGGCCCGAGGTGCTGGAGAACCTGCGGGCGAACCCCGTCACGTGGTCGCTGGTCGGCCCGAACGCGCAGGTCGCGGAGCTCGCGCAGGGCGTGCTCTTCCTCGCCTTCCCGTCGCCGGGCCTCGCACGCACCTTCTCCTCCTCGCGGCACGTCCATGCGGTGCAGGACGTCGTGTATCAGACCCTCGGGCTCCAGGTGCGGGTCGAGGCGCGGCTGGACGAGGGCGGGGCGGCCGGCGCCGGGCGCCCCTCGGCACAGGACCCTGCGGCCCCCGCACCCACGAGCCCCGGTCAGGGGCCGGCAGCGCCCGGCTCCGGCGGGACCGGTCGTGAGACCGGCTCCGGAGGGGGCGGCGCGTCCGTGCCCCTCGCGACGGTCGGCGCGCCGGGCGGGACCGTGGCGTCCGGCGCGGCTGCCTCCCCGACCGCGCTCGCGACGGGCGCGTCCGCGCCGCGCGGCGCCGTCGCGTTGCAGGAGCGGCCGGTCGAGACGGACGTCGCCGGGGGCGACGCGGACCCCGGACCGGTGGTCGACGCCGCGGACGAGGCCTGGCTCGCCGGAGCCTCGTCGCCGTCGCCGTCGCCCGAGCCCCGGATCGACGCCGCCGACGAGGCGTGGCTCGCGGGGGCGCCTGCCGAGCCACCGGCCGACCTCGACGACGGCCCCGAGCCGGAGCCTGTTCTCGACCGTGCCCCGGAAACGCGCGCGGCGCCCGGCGCGCAGACGCCGGCCGCCCAGGCACCTGTCTCGCCCGTGAGCCCTGCACCGGCCACGCCTGCGCCGTCGCGTCAGGAGGCACCCGGCCGCACGGCGTCGGTCGCTCCGGTGGACGCGTCGGGAGCCCCGCTGCGCGGGGTCTCCGCCGCACGCGCGGCCATCGCGGCGGCCACGACGGCCCGCGTCTCCCGGCCGACCGAGGCGCCCGCCCGACGGGACACGTCGTCGACGGTCGACCCGATGGACGACCTCCCGTCCGCGGACGACCCCGACATCGTCTCGACCGGTCTGGTCGGGACGGCGCTCGTCGTGAGCCTGCTCGACGGCAAGATCATCGAGGAGATCCAGGACCAGGGCGTCTGACCGTGAGCAGGGGCGGCCTCCACCACGTCGAGCTCTGGGTGGTGGATCTCGGCCGTGCGGAACGCTCGTGGGGCTGGCTGTTGACGGAGCTCGGGTATGCGCTCCATCAGCGGTGGGAGCACGGGCGGTCCTGGCAGCTCGGCGGAACGTACGTCGTCGTCGAGCAGAGCCCGGCACTCGTTCGGGGTGAGCACGACCGGCTGCGGCCGGGGCTCAACCACCTCGCCTTTCGCGGCGGTACGCGTGCCGAGGTGGACGAGCTCGTCATGCGAGCGGGGGACCACGGCTGGGCACTGCTGTTCGAGGACCGCCATCCGTTCGCCGGTGGCCAGGACCACTACGCCGCCTACCTCGAGGACGCCGACGGCTTCGAGGTCGAGGTCGTCGCATCGTGAGGCTCCTGGCTGTCAGGTCCGAGCCGCGTCGCGCGGTTGTGTGGGCCGCGCCCCGTAGGCTGGGGGCGTGTACGAAGGCGCTGTCCAGGACCTGATCGACGAGCTCGGCCGACTCCCCGGCGTCGGGCCCAAGAGCGCGCAGCGCATCGCGTTCCACCTGCTCGCTGCCGACGCCGTGGACGTGCGTCGGCTCGCCGACGCGCTCACCGAGGTGAAGGCGCGCGTGCGCTTCTGCGAGACGTGCGGCAACGTCGCGGAGTCCGAGCAGTGCCGCATCTGCGCGGACCCGCGCCGCTCGCCCGAGGTGATCTGCGTCGTCGAGGAGCCCAAGGACGTGGTCGCGATCGAGCGCACGCGCGAGTTCCGTGGGCGGTACCACGTGCTCGGCGGCGCGATCAACCCGATCGAGAACGTCGGTCCGGGCGACCTGCGGATCGCCGAGCTCATGGCACGGCTGGCCGACGGTCAGGTGACCGAGGTGATCCTCGCGACCGACCCGAACGTCGAGGGCGAGGCCACGGCCACGTACCTCGCGCGCATGCTGGGTCCGATGGGCCTGCGCGTGACCCGCCTCGCGTCCGGGCTGCCGGTCGGGGGAGACTTGGAGTACGCGGACGAGGTGACGCTCGGCCGGGCGTTCGAGGGCCGACGCCTCGTCGGCGGCTGACGAGAAGGGTGGCGAGCATGGGGGAGATCGAGAACGACCCCGACCTGCGGGAGATCGCCGAGGGCATGGCCGCGCAGGCGCGCGCGTTCCTCACGACGGCGACGCAGGTCGCGTCCGGGGCCGCACCCGGGGCCGTGCTGCCCCTGCTGCTGCTCGCCCTGTCCGACGCGCTCGCCGCAGGCGCGCGCCTCGGGGCGATGGGCGACGTCGTCCCGGTCGAGCGCTTCGAGCCCGACGCCGGCCGCGACACCGACGTGGACCCGCTGCGGACCGCGCTCTCCCAGCTCTTCGACGGGTTCGACGACTACGCCGAGATCACCGACCCGCTCGTGGGTGCCGAGGTCGGGGCCGCGTCCCTCTCGGGAGACCTCGCGTGCGTCGCGGAGTGCCTCGCCAAGGGCCTCCAGCACTACGACGGCGGGCGCGAGCTCGAGGGCCTGTGGTGGTGGCAGTTCTCCTACGTCTCGCTCTGGGGGGAGCGCGCCGCGAGCGCGCTGCGCGTGCTGCAGCTCGCGCTCGCGCACCTGCGCCTCGACGTCGAGGACGACGTCGCGGCCGAGGCGGAGTACGACGCCCTCCAGTCCTGACTCACGACGTGACCCGGCGCCCGTCCGACGGACTGGCGGTCGCGGCGGCGACGTCGTCCGCCGACGCCGGTCCGAGCATCCCGGCCCCGTCGTCGCTCAGGGCGAGCCGGGCGCTCGCCCGGAACCGTCGGACGGCGTCGACCCACGCCCGCGCGGGCCGCAGGCCGCACGCGCGCAGCGCCCCCGCGTGGTCCACGACCAGGACGGTCGCCGCACCCAGCGCCACCACGCCCCACGCGGCGCCGACGAGGGCGCGCACCGGCCGTGGGGTGCTCGCGAAGCCCGCCCGGAGGCGGTCGATCTGGAAGCGGAGGTGGTGGACCTCGTCGGAGGCGATCCGACGCCCGACGCCACGCAGCACCGGGTCAGGTGCCGCGCTCGCCAGCGCCGTGAAGTAGCCCATCGCGACGGACTCGGCCACGAGGAACAGGGCGATCTCGGTCCGCAGGCCGAGCAGGCGTCGCAGGGCGGTGAACGCCGCGTCCGACCAGTGGGCGTCGAGCGTGGGCGCCCCGAGGTGCGCGAGCCCGCGCCGGAACAGCGCCGAGTGCCGCTGCTCCTCGACGACGAGGCGCTCGAGCGCGTCGACGTACACCGGGTCCCCGGCGCGCCGGGCCTTGGCGAGCAGCCGCGCGCCGTCGCCGTCCTCGCCGAGCTCGAAGCGCTGGAACGACCGGACGAACGGCGCGCGGACGTCCGGGGGGAGGGTGCACGGGGCGTCCCAGTCGATCGTGGCCTCCGTCGCGAGCTGGGTGGCCCGGTTCGAGACGTAGTGGTCGACCCAGACGGTGAACGCCGGGGGCGAGCCCTCTCCGGTGGCCGGGCCGGTGGCGGTACGTGCGTCGTCGCTCGTCATGGCCGGAAACGTAGACCCGGGCGGTGCCGCGCGGGACGACCTGCGCGGAACCTCCCGAACGCTCCACCGGATGCGCACGGCCGGGACGCAGGACCGCCGCGACCGGGGCGCTGTGGTACCACTAGGGAGTGCTGCCCGCCTTCTCCCTCCCGGTCTCCGGCGGGCTCGAGATCGACGGCCTGACCGTCCTCCTCCTCGTGCTCGCCGCCCTCACGGCGGGGTGGATCGACGCCGTCGTCGGCGGCGGGGGTCTGGTCCAGCTGCCCGCGCTGCTCCTCGTGCCCGGCATCAGCCCGGTCCAGGCGCTCGCGACGAACAAGCTCGCGAGCATCATGGGCACGTCGGTGAGCGCCGCGACGTACTACCGGCGGGTCGGCCCCGACCTGCGGACGGCGGGGCCGATGGCGCTCGCGGCGCTGGTGGGCGCGATCGGCGGTGCCGCTCTCGCGTCGCGGATTCCCGCCGAGCTGTTCAAGCCGATCATCCTCGTGGTGCTCGTCGGGGTCGCGGCCTACACGATCGCGAAGCCGAAGCTGGGGCACACGACGAACCTGCGCTGGGAGGGCAACGGCCACCGCTGGGCCGCGGCCGGGATCGGCCTCGTCATCGGCACGTACGACGGACTGCTCGGCCCGGGCACGGGGACGTTCTTCGTCATCGCGCTCGTGAGCATCCTCGGGTACGCGTTCCTGCCGGCGTCGGCGCTCGCGAAGATCGCGAACTTCGCGACGAACGCGGGCGCGCTGATCTTCTTCGTCCCGTACGGCGCGGTGCTGTGGGGCCTGGGCCTGCTCATGGGCGCGGCGAACCTGCTCGGCGCGTACGTCGGGGCGCGCATGGCCGTGGCCAAGGGCAGCGCGTTCGTCCGCGTCGTGTTCGTCGTCGTGGTGGGGGCGCTCATCCTCAAGCTCGGGTACGACGTCGTCACCGACCTGGGCTCCTGACGCCACGCTGACCAGCGCGGACACGCGCCTGGTGTCACGTGGTGTCGTGATGTTGCCACAATGTGTTGCGGCGACACCACGAGTGGTGCCATGATGGCGTCATGGACCTCACCCCGTATGTCGACGACCTCCAGAACCGCCTCGCCGCCGCCGCGGACGCCGCCGGGGACGACGGCCGTCGCCTCGCCGAGCGGCTGACCGCGCCGCTCGACGCGGCCGTGCGGCTCGTCCTGCTCGACGCGCTCTCGGACGCGGCGGGCGAGATCTCCGCGGAGCTCGCGCCCGGCTCGGTCGACGTGCGGCTGCGGGGCGGTGCCCCGGAGTTCGTGGTCGCCGCCCCGGCTCCCGCGGCCCCGGCCACGGCACCCGGCGAGCCGGCGTACGGCGTCGCCCCGGCGCCGGACGCGCTCCCCGGCGTGGCGGTCGCCGACGTCGAGTCCGGCGCCACGACCCGCACGACCCTGCGGCTGCCCGACCATCTCAAGACGCAGGCCGAGACCGCCGCCGCCCGCGACGGCGTCTCCGTCAACACGTGGCTCGTGCGCGCGGTCGCCGCGGCGCTCGAGCAGTCCACCGGGCGCCCGGCCGCGCAGGCCCGCCCGCAGCCGCGCGGCTCAGCCCGCGTCACCGGCTGGGTGCGCTGACCGCTCCGGTCCGCACGCCCGCCCCTCCCACCACCCGCTGACACCACACCGACACCACCGTTGGAGCTCCGTCATGCCCACTTTCCCCGCCCCTCAGCCCGTCCCGGTCGTCGTGGACGTGCCCTTCGCCAACCTGCACGTCGTCGCCGGCGACCGTGACGACGTCGTCGTGACGGTCCTGCCGACGGACCCCGCGAAGTCCGGCAGCGTCCGCGCGGCCCAGGACGTCCGGGTCGACCGCGACGGAGACGCCGTCACGATCCTGTACCCCGGGTCGTGGAAGCAGTTCGTCCTGCCGTTCGCGGCCGGGACGGCCGACATCACCGTCGAGCTCCCCGCCGGCTCCGACCTGCGCGGCAAGGCGGGCACCCTCTACACCGAGGGCTCGCTCGGCGACGTCGACATGACGCTCTCCGTCGCCGACGTCCGGCTCGAGGACGTCGAGCGGCTCGCCCTCAAGGCCTCGGCGGGGTCCGTCGTCGTCGGTCGCGTCGCCGGCACCGCCGACGTCAAGGTCAGCGCCGGCTCGGTGCGCATCAGCGAGATCGCCGGCGACGGCACCATCAAGGCCAGCAACGGCACGACGACGGTCGGCGCCGTCACGGGCACGCTCGCCGTGCAGGGCGCGCACGGCGAGATCGCCGTGAACCGGGTGGTCGGCTCCCTCACCGCCAAGTCCGCGCACGGCGGTATCCGGGTCGACCGCCTGGAGTCCGGCAGCGTCACCCTCAGCACGTCGTTCGGCTCGATCGACGTGGGCGTGCCGGAGGGCACGGCCGCGTTCCTCGACGCGAGCTCCGAGCACGGCAGCGTCCGCAACCACCTGACCCCGACCGAGGGGCCCGTCGAGGACGAGGCCACCGCGGAGATCCACGCCAGCACCGGCTTCGGCGACGTCGTCGTCCGCCGGCCCTGACCCCCACCTGAGAGAGACGGAGACCTGGACATGTCTGTCGACCAGTCCCTCGCACCCGCGGTGCGGGTCCGAGGCATCGAGAAGTCGTTCGGCGACCTGCACGTGCTGCGCGGGGTTGACCTGGACGTGGCGGCGGGGAGCATCTTCGCGCTGCTGGGGTCCAACGGTGCGGGCAAGACCACGCTCGTGCGCATCCTGTCGACGCTCCTCACGCCCGACGCGGGTGCTGCGAGCGTCCACGGGCACGACGTCGTCAACGAGCCGGGGCAGGTCCGGGAGTCGATCTCGCTGACCGGGCAGTTCGCCGCGGTCGACGAGGTCCTCACCGGGCGCGAGAACCTCGTGCTCGTCGCGCGCCTGCGTCACCTGAAGAACCCCGCCCAGGTCGCGGACGACCTGCTCGCCCGCTTCTCGCTGACCGACGCGGGCTCGCGCCGGGCGGGGACGTACTCGGGCGGCATGCGCCGTCGTCTCGACATCGCGATGAGCCTGATCGGCGACCCGCCGGTCATCTTCCTCGACGAGCCGACGACCGGCCTGGACCCCCAGGCCCGCATCGAGGTCTGGGCCACGGTGCGCCAGCTCGCGCGGGGCGGCACGACCGTCCTGCTGACGACCCAGTACCTCGACGAGGCCGAGCAGCTCGCGGACCGGATCGCGATCCTGCACCGCGGCACCATCATCCAGAACGGCACCCTGGCCGAGCTCAAGGCGCTCCTGCCGCCCGCGCAGGTCGAGTACGTCGAGAAGCAGCCGTCCCTGGAGGACGTCTTCCTCACCCTCGTCGGCGAGACCGGCGAGCACCCCGCGACCCCGACGACCACCGAGGGCACCCAGCCCGCCGGAGAGGAGCTCCGATGACCACGCACGTCCTGGCCGACACCCGTGTCCTGACCGGCCGCTCGCTGCGCCACATCCTGCGCAGCCCGGACACGATCATCACGACCGCCGTCACCCCGATCGCGCTCATGCTGCTGTTCGTCTACGTCCTCGGCGGCGCGATCGACACCGGTGCCGCCGGGTCGTACATCGACTACATGCTGCCCGGTATCCTGCTCATCACCGTCGCGTCGGGCGTCGCCTACACGTCGTACCGGCTGTTCCTCGACCTGCAGGGCGGCATCTTCGAGCGCTTCCAGTCGATGCCCGTCGCGCGGTCCAGCGTCCTGTGGGCGCACGTGCTCACGTCTCTCGTCGCGAACCTCGTCTCGGTGACGATCGTCGTCGGCGTCGCGCTCCTCATGGGGTTCCGCACGGGGGCGTCGGTGGGCGCCTGGCTCGCCGTGCTCGGCATCCTCGTCCTGTTCACGCTCGCCCTGACGTGGCTCGCGGTCGTCGCGGGGCTGTCGGCGAAGACGGTCGACGGCGCCTCGGCGTTCAGCTACCCGCTGATCTTCCTGCCGTTCATCAGCTCCGCGTTCGTCCCCACGGACACCATGCCGGCCCCCGTCGCCTGGTTCGCGGAGAACCAGCCGGTCACCGCGATCGTCGACACGCTGCGCGCGCTGTTCGGCGGGCAGCCGGTCGGCTCCGACATCTGGGTCGCACTCGCGTGGCTCGTCGGGATCCTCGTCGTCGCCTACGCGTGGGCCGTCGCGATCTACCGGCGCAAGATGCGCTGACCCGAGGGACGCGAACGGTCCCGGCACGGTGGAGGCGTGCCGTCCGAGCCAGGGGCGTGGCGCGGACGGCGTCCCGTGCCGGGACCGTCTGCCGGTGAGGGGCCGTGGTACGGCCCCTCACCTGTCTGTGCGGCGTCCGCTACGCGGAGCGCTCCGGCCGGCCGACCGGGATCACGTCCGGGCCGGCCGTCGCCTGGTCGGCCTCCGTCACCGTGCCGATGTCGTCGCCGTGCACCGGTGCTCCCGGGACGTCGACGTGCGGTGAGTCGGGCGGGGGCGGGGTGACGCTGCCCTCGAGCAGGTCGGGGCGGTCGGCGACCGTCGTGATCCCGCTCGAGACCTTGTAGCCCTTCTTGCGCAGGGCGCGCGCCCGCTCGCCGGCCGACCGCAGGCGCGGGTTCACGTACTCGTCGATCCCGAAGTTGATGAGCGACAGGGCCATGCCGAGCAGCGCGATGCACAGGCCGGCGGGGACGTACCACCACCAGTAGTCGGGGAACGCGCCGTTCTGCTGAGCCCAGAAGAGGATCGTGCCCCAGTTGAGGTTCGTGATGGGGATGACCCCGATGAAGGCGAGGGTCGTGAGGCCGAGGACCGCCGCGGTCACCGTGCCGACGAAGCTCGACGCGATGATCGCGGTGAGGTTCGGCAGCATCTCGACCGCGATGATGCGGTGGATCGGCTCGCCGTTCGCCCGCGCCGCCTGGATGAAGTCCCGGTTCCGCAGCGACAGGGTCTGCGCCCGCAGGACGCGCGCGCCCCAGGCCCAGCCCGTGATCGCGAGCACCGTGGAGACGAGCAGGAGGCTCGGGTTCTCCTGCTGGGACGCCACGATGATCATGAGCGGAAGGCCCGGGAGCACGAGGAACACGTTCGTGAGCGCCGAGAGCGACTCGCTGCGCCAGCCCGCGATGTACCCGGCGGTCACCCCGACGATCACCGCGACGAGCGTCGCGATGATGCCGGAGACGAACCCGACGACCAGCACGCCCCGCGTGCCGTAGATGATCTGGCTGAGGACGTCCTCGCCCATGTGCGTCGTGCCGAGCAGGTGCTGCGCGGACGGCGGCTGCTTGAGCGCGGTGAAGTCCTTCTCGAGCGGGCCGTAGGGCGCGAGGAGGTCGCCGAAGATCGCGACGAGCGTGAACACGCCGAGGATGATCAGGCCGGTGAGCGACTTGCCGTTGCGGAACATCGCGAACGAGGCCCCGGCACGGCGCGCGAGGCCGCGTCCGGAGGAGCCGCCCGGGGTGGCCGGCGGGGTCGCGGGCGCGGTGGGCTCGCTCGTCGCGGTCGTGGTGGTGGACGTCATGGCTCAGGCCTCCGTCTGACGCGTGCGCGGGTCGAGGGCGGCGTAGGCGACGTCCGCCAGGATGTTCGCGACGAGGACCGAGAGCGTGATGACGAGGAAGAGGCCCTGCATCAGCGGGTAGTCCTTCGCGTTGGTGGCGTCGAGCAGCAGCTTGCCCACCCCGGGGTAGGAGAAGACGAGCTCCATGACGAGCGTGCCGCCCACGATGAAGCCGAGCGACAGGGCGAAGCTCGAGAGCTGCGGGAGCACCGCGTTGCGCGACGCGTAGCGCGTGAGCACCTTGCGGGGCGGGAGGCCCTTGGCCTGGGCCACCGTCACGTAGTCCTCGTCGAGGACGGTGATCATCATGTTCCGCATCCCGAGCACCCAGCCGCCGAGCGACGCGACGACGATGGTCAGGGCGGGCAGCGTGCCGTGCTGGACCACGTCCCAGACGAACTCCCACGACCACTCGGGCGACGCGCCCTTGCTGTACGCGTGGGACGCCGGGAACCAGCCGAGCATGCTCGAGAAGACCGCGATCGCGATGAGGCCCATCCAGAAGTACGGGACGGTCGAGAAGAACGTCGAGATGGGCACGATCGCGTCGGCCTTGCTCCCGCGGCGCCAGCCGATGATCGCGCCGAGGCCGCTGCCGAGGAAGAAGCTGAGGATCGTCGCGATGCCGACGAGCCCGAGCGTCCACGGCAGGGCGGCGGCGATCACGTCGCCCACGGGGGCGAGCCCCTTGGAGAACGAGCGACCGAGGTCGCCGCTGAGCATGAGGCCCCAGTAGTCGACGTACTGCTGGAAGAGCGACCGGCCGTCGTCGAGCCCGAAGAGGGTGCGCAGCGACTCGGCGGCCTCGGGGCTGATCTTCCCCTGGTTCTTCGCGAGGTACGCGGAGACCGGGTCGCCCTTCATCATGCGGGGCAGGAAGAAGTTGATCGTGATCGCCGCCCAGGCGGTGAACAGGTAGAAGGCGGTGCGGCGGGCGAAGAATCGCAACGGGATCAGCTCCTCGACGACGCGGGGCCGGCGCCGGAGAAGTGGACCTCCGGGTTGGGCGACGCGTCGCGTAGCGCGCGGGTGTAGGGGTGCTGGGGGTCGAGGATCACGTCGTCGGCCGGGCCGTGCTCCACGACCTTGCCGTGGTGCAGGACCATGATCTCGTCGCTGAAGTGGCGCGCGGTCGCCAGGTCGTGCGTGATGTAGAGGACCCCGAGGTTCGCCTCGCGCTGCAGCTCGGCGAGGAGGTTGAGGACGCCGAGGCGGATCGACACGTCGAGCATCGAGACCGGCTCGTCCGCGATGAGCAGCGACGGGCGCGACGCGAGCGCGCGCGCGATCGCGACGCGCTGGCGCTGCCCGCCGGACAGCTCGTGCGGGCGGCGGTCCACGACCCCGCCGTCCAGGTGGACGCGGTCGAGGAGGCGGTGCACCTCCGCGTCGACCTCGTCCGTCGGGACCACGTCGTCGAGCCGGAGCGGCCGTTCGAGGTGGTGGCGGATCGTGTGGTACGGGTTGAGCGACGCGAACGGGTCCTGGAAGACCATGCGGATCTGCTGGCGGTAGCGGCGCAGGGCGCGGCCCCGGCGAGGGATGGGGGCGCCGTCGAGCAGGATCTCGCCGGACGTGGCGCGCTCGAGCTGCGTGAGGATCTTCGCGATCGTCGACTTGCCGCTGCCGCTCTGCCCGACGAGCGCGACGGTGCGCCCCGAGGTGAGCGTGAAGCTGACGTCGTCGAGCGCGAGCAGGTCGCCGGAGCCCCGGACCTTGTACTTCTTGCTGACGTGCGAGAACTCGAGGGTGGTCATCAGGCCTGGCCTCCTGCGCTGGTCGTGGCCGTGCTCGCGGCCGTGGCCGCGGGCTCCGACCGGCCGCGCACGAACCCGCCCCGCTCCCCGGTGAGGCTCGGGAACGAGCCGAGGAGCGTGCGGGTGTACTCGTGCCGGGCGTGGTGGTAGATGTTCGCCGCGGTGTCGAGCTCGACGATCCGGCCCTGGCGCATGACCGCGATCCGGTCGGAGATCTCGAGGAGCAGCGGGAGGTCGTGCGTGATGAAGATGACCGAGAAGCCGAACTGCTTCCGCAGGTCCGAGATCTGCTGCAGGATCTCGCGCTGCACGAGGACGTCGAGCGCCGTCGTCGGCTCGTCCATGATCATGAGCTGCGGCTTGAGCGCGAGGGCCATGGCGATCATGACGCGCTGGCGCATGCCGCCCGAGAGCTCGTGCGGGTAGGAGCGCAGGCGGTCGCGCCCCACGCCGACGAGATCGAGGAGCTGAGCGCTCTCCTCGGTCCGCTCGGCCTTGCTCATGCGGGGCCGGTGCGTCTCGAACACGTCGCCGAGCTGCTTGCCGATGTTGGCGACCGGGTTGAGCGCGTTCATCGCCCCCTGGAACACCATCGACGCCTTGTCCCAGCGGAACCGGCGCATCGCGTCGTCGTCGAGCGCGTTGAGGTCGACGTCCTCGCCCGACTCGTCGTGGAAGATCGCCGATCCCGAGGGGATCACGGCCGGCGGCTTGAGCAGCCGCTGGATGCCGTACGCGAGCGACGTCTTGCCGCAGCCGGACTCGCCGGCGAGGCCCAGGATCTCCCCGCGGTGCAGCGTGAGGGAGACGTCGCTGACGGCCTCGACGGGCGGGTCGACGTCGTAGACCACGCTGAAGTGCGAGACGGTCAGCAGGGGTTCGGTGTTCACTCGTCCTACCTGTTTCTGTGCGGGGGGCTGGGCCGCACCGAGGCCCGCGCGGCGTACGCCGCGCGGGCCCCGGTGACCTCACTCGGCCGGCTTGAGCTGGGTGAGGATGAGCACCGCGGTCGGCTGCGTCGGGTCCGCGTTGATGTACGGGTCGTCGTCGCTCGGCCAGCCGACGTAGTTGCGCGTGTTGAACTCCGTGATGAACGGGCGCGTGCCGATCGGCATGACCGGGACCTCGTCCACGAAGATCTTCTGCGCCGCGGCGATGGCCGTCGCGCGGTCCTCGTCCGTCGTCGCCGCGAGGTACGCGTCGAGGGCGGCCGTGGCCTCCGGGCTGTCGAAGCGGCCGAAGTTGTAGTCCGCGGCCTCACCGACCGGCTTGAGCCAGCGGGCGTCCATCGTGTCGCTGTAGATGTCGTACGGCGTCGCGCCCGTCTCGGTCCAGTGCAGGATCGCGTCGAAGTCGCCGGTGCCCTTGGCGGCCCACCATGAGTCGGAGTCGGGCGTGTCGACCGACGCCTCGACGCCGATCGCCTTGACCGACTCGGCGATGAGGCTGATGCCGGTGACGTAGTCGTTCCAGCCCTGGGGGACGCTGAGCTGGAAGGTGACGGGCTCGCCGTCGGGGTCGACCAGGGTGTCGCCGTCGAACGTGTACCCGGCGTCGGTGAGGACCTTCTTGGCGCCGTCGACGTCGACCTCGTACTCCTCGCCCGCGAACTCGTCCGAGATGAACGGGTCGCCGGCCGGGGTCGGCAGGCCCGTGACGGAGGTGAGCAGCGGGACGCCGCTCTCGCGGGCGATCTGCTGGTGCTGCTCGCGGTCGATGACCATGTTGACGGCCTGGCGGAACGCCACGTCGTCGAACGGCTTCTTGGTCGTGTTGACGAACATCGCGTCGATGCCGAGCCCCGCGGGGGCCCAGTACACGTTGTGCTCCGGGTCCTTGTCGACGAACGCCGACTGCACGTTCGGGAGGAAAGCCTGCGCCCAGTCCGCGTCGCCGTTGGCGAGCGCCGTCGTCAGGGCGCTGTTGTCGTTGTAGGACACGTAGTACAGCGTCGGGACCGCGAGCTCGCCGCCCCAGTAGTCGTCGCGCGCGTCGAGCTGGACGCTCTCCGTGCTGAAGCTCGTCAGCGTGTAGGGGCCGGTGCCGACGGGGTCGGGGTTCGTCTCCGTCGTCGGGTCGGCGACGCCCTCCCACACGTGCTTCGGGACGACGAACCGGTGCAGCACCTTGTCCTGCTTGGCGAACATCGGCGTGCCGAACGTGACGGTGACCGTGTCGCCGTCCACCGCGACGTCCTGGATGTCGAGCGCCGCAGTGTTGAGCTCGGGCGTGTCGACGAGGATCTGGTACGAGTACGCGATGTCGTCGGCCGTGAGGTCCTCGCCGTCGCTCCACTTCACGCCCTCGCGGGTCGTGAGCGTCACCGACGTGTAGTCCTCCGACCACGTGATCTCGGACGCGAGCCACGGGCGGACCTCGTCCGACGGGTTGACCACGTTGACGATGCCGACGGGCTCGTAGATGGCGTTGACGTAGCCGAGCTTGAGCGCGGACGAGTCGCCGATCCACGGGTTGTTCGACTCGGTCGCGATCGCTCCGTCCGGCTTGGCGATGGTGAGGGCGGCACCCTCGCCGGAGCTGGTCGTGCTGTCGTCATCGTTGCCGCCGGACGACGAGCAGCCGGTCAGCACGAGTGCTGTCGCGATGCCGAGGGCGATCGCGGAGGCCTTCAACCTCATGAATCTCTCTCCTTCGAGGGAACTTCGTCCCCGGCGCGGTGCCGGGGCGGTGGAGCGCGTGGCGCGAGTACCGCGTGGGTACCGCGTGAGAACTGCGTGGGCGCTGGGTCGCCCGGGGTGGACCGCGGTCCGGCTACTCCTGTTCGGTGGTGCTCTCCTGCACCCGGACCGCGGTGTCCAGGCGGAGGTCGTGGACGGAACGCCCGACCCGGAGCCGGTAGATCCCGGCCGGGAGGTGCCAGCGTCCGCTGTCGGTGTCCCACACCTCGAGCTGACGGCGGGGGACGGTCACGGTGACGTCGGCGGAGGCCCCCGCGGCGACGTCGACGACGGCGAACCCGCCGAGCCAGCGGACCGGACGGTCGCGCTGGGCGACCGGGGCCGACGCGGGCGCGACCGGGGGTTCGACGTAGACCTGGACGACCTCGCGGCCGTCGCGGGACCCGGTGTTGGTGACGCGGACCGTGAGGGTCACGTCGCCGTCGGGCGTGCGGGCGGGCACGTGACCGGGCTCGCCGGACGCGTCGTACGACCACGTCGTCCAGCCCAGCCCGTGCCCGAAGGGTGCGGCGGGCACGGCGCCCGAGCGCTCCCACGCGCGGTAGCCGACGTGGACGCCGTCGGCGTACTCGACGACCCCCTGGTCGGGGACCGCGTGCGGGACGGGGACGTCGGCCTCGGCGGCCGGGAGCGTCCAGGGGAGGCGGCCCGCCGGCTCGACGTCGCCCGCGAGCACGTCGGCGATCGAGTGCCCGGCCTCCTGGCCGGGGAACCAGACCCACAGCACGGTGCGTGCGCGGTCGAGCCAGGGGAGCAGCACGGGGGCGCCCGCGTTCACGACGACGACCGCGTCCGGGTCGGCGTCGAGGACGCGCTCGACGAGCTCGTCCTGACGGCCGGGCAGCGCGAGCGACGTGCGGTCCCAGCCCTCGGACTCGACCTCCTCGTTCGTGCCCACGACGAGGACGGTCAGGTCGGCCGCACGGGCGGCCCGGGCGGCGTCGGCGATCTCCTGCTCGACGCTCGGCGCGGGGACGCGGTGCCGCAGCTCCGCGCGGACGAGGTTCCCGTAGCCCTGGGCACGGGTGACGAGGAGCGACGCGCGGACCCGCACGCGGCGCGGCGCGTCGACGTGCACGGTCGCGGGGACGCCCGCCGGGTTGTTGATCGAGGAGTCGAGGATGACCTCGACCCCCGAGCGGCGGTCGTCCTTCGCGACGACGACGCCGTCGATCTCGATCGTGTGGCCCGGGACCGTGCCGACCTCGAGCACGTGGTCGCCGGGCTCGTCGAGGAGGACGTCGACGTCGAGCACGACGGTGTCGACCTCGGCGGGCAGGTCGCGCAGGAACCCGTCCCAGCGGGGCAGGACGGACGTGCGGAGCGTCGTGCCCTCGGCGTCGAGCCACGTCACGGTCACCGCGGCGCCGTCGTCGCTGCGCCCCTCCACGTCGAGCCGGGGGGCGTACCGGCGGGCGTCGCCGCCGCGGGCCACGGTGAGCGTGGCGTCGGGCCAGCGCGCGGCCAGGCCCTCGGCGGGCGTGACGACGTGCGCGGGGTTCACGGTCGAGCTGCCGCCGCCGAGCACGTGCGGGCGCACGGCGTTGGGGCCGACGAGCGCGATCGAGCGCGGCGCGGGGCGGTCCCAGACGGGGTTCTCGGCGTCCGAACGCAGGACGACCGTGCCCGCCGCGGCGGTCCGGCGCACCAGGGCGCGCAGGTCGCCGTCGTGGGTGACGGGGCGGGCGGGCTCGTCGAGCGCGCCGACGCGGCGCGCGAGCAGGAGGATGCGCGCGACCTTGTCGTCGATCGCGCCCTCGGGGACGCGGCCCTCCTCGACCGCGCGGACGAGGGCGTCCTCCCACGGGCCGCCGGGGCCGGGCATGACGACGTCGAGCCCGCCGTTCGCGGAGAGCTCGGTCGTGTGCGTCGCGACCCAGTCGGAGACCACGGCGCCGTCGAACCCGAGCTCGTCCTTGAGGACGTCGGTGAGCAGATGCCGGTGCCCGGTCATGGGACCCGACTCCACGCCGTCGTCCACCTGGTTGTACGCCGCCATGACGGACCACGCGCCCGCCGCGACCGCGTCCTCGAACGGCGCGAGGTAGACCTCGCGCAGGACGCGGGGGTCGACGTGCGACACGTACGACGTGCGCTCGGTCTCGGAGTCGTTGGCGACGTAGTGCTTGACGCACGCGGCGACGCCCTGGTCCTGGAGGCCGCGCACGACGCCGGTGCCGATCTGCGCGGTGAGGTACGGGTCCTCGGAGTAGCACTCGAAGTGCCGGCCGCCGACGGGCGTGCGCTGGATGTTGACCTGGGGCGCGAGGACGACGTCGACGCCGTGCGTGCGTGCCTCACGGGCGAACGCCTGCCCGGTCTCGTGCGCGACCGCCCGGTCCCACGTCGCGCCGATCGCGCTGGGGGACGGGAAGAGGATCGAGGTCTCGCCCTCGACCTCGCTCGTGCCGCGGACCCCGACGGGGCCGTCGGACATGACGACGGGGCGCAGCCCGAGCTCGTCCTGGGCGTGCAGGCGCCACATGGACCGGCCGGTGAGGAGGCGGACCTTCTCGCGGAGGGGCAGACCCTGCGCACGGGTGCGCAGGGCGTCGAGCTCCGCGGGGTCGCGCTCTCCCGCGAGGGACTGCGATGTCACGTACGTGCTCCTCGTCGTCGAGTCGTCTGTCGAGCGGAGAACTTACCGTGCAGTCAGTAAGTTGGCAAGAAACTGCGTTTCCGCAGGTCAGATCGATATCTCACCGTGATCTTTGCCCTGGGTGTGGCTCGGCGGCGCCGCCGCGTGCGTAGGATCACCCCCGGACGGCGACGGACCGAGGGCGGCCTCGGTGCCGGGGCGCCGACGTCGGCGCCGACGGTGGCGCACCGGGCACCACGACGAGGAAGTGACGAGGCGATGACCACGAGCAGGCGGCGCCCCCGCGTGCGGGAGGAGACCCTCCGGCGCCGCGAGGAGATCCTCAAGGCCGCCATGGCGACCTTCGGGAGCAAGGGCTACCACAACGGCCCCCTGGCGGAGATCGCGGAGCAGGTCGACATGACCCACGCCGGGATCCTGCACCACTTCGGGTCCAAGGACCATCTCCTCCTCGAGGTGCTGCGCTACCGGGACGAGAGCGACGTTGCCGGGCTCGACGGGCAGCACATCCCAGGCGGCATCGACATGTTCCGCCACCTGGTCCGCACGGCGTTCCTCAACGCGCAGCGCGCGGGGATCGTGCAGACCTACGCCGTGCTCTCCGCGGAGTCCGTGACCGACGACCACCCCGCGCGCGCGTTCTTCCAGGGCCGCTACCGCACGCTGCGGAGCGAGGCCGTCGAGGCGTTCGAGGCGCTGTGCGCCGAGCGGGGCGTCGCGGTCCCCGCGACCGTCCGGCACGCGTCGGCGTCGATCCTCGCGGTCATGGACGGGCTCCAGGTGCAGTGGCTCCTCGACCCCACGCAGGTGGACCTCGGCGAGGCGAGCGAGTTCGCCATCGAGGCGATCGTCACCGCGGTGCTCGACCCGCGCCCGTCCCCGCTCGGAGGCCTCCCAGGGCCCGCGGAGGAGGTCCGCGCGGCGGGCGCCGCCGACGCCGAGGCCCGGGGCGTCGACCGGCCCGTGGAGGCGGCGACCGCCTGACGGCGGCGCTCGGGCCGGGCCCGCGGGCCGGTCCCGTGGTCCCGGTCCCGTGGTCCCGGTCCTTCGGTCCCGGAGGGTCGCGACCACGGGCCCTGGTCGGGCGCGGCGGCCGACGGCGAGGATCGAGGTCGTGCAGACCCTCGCCCAGGCGTTGTCCACCCAGTCGGAGGCGGCCCGGAAGAAGGTCGGCTCGGCGAGACGCCCGGCGCGCTACCTCGTCGCCGCGATGCTCGCGGGCGCGTACATCGGCGTCGGGGTGGTCCTCATGGTCGCGACGGCCGGGCCCTTCCTCGCGGCCGGGTCGCCGGGGGAGCGGCTGGTCGCCGGGGGCGTGTTCGCCGCGGCGCTGACCCTCGTCGTGTTCGCCGGGGCCGAGCTCGCGACCTCCGCCATGATGATCCTCGCCCAGGGCGTCGCGACGCGCGCCGTCCGGGTGCGCGACGCCGTCCCCACCCTCGGCCTGTGCCTCGTCGGCAACCTCGCCGGCTCGATGCTCTTCGCGTTCGCCGTCACGAAGGCCGGGGTGCTGCACTCCAACGCGGCCGCGGGCGAGATGGTCGCGTCGATGCTGCGCGCGAAGGCGCACGAGACCGGCGGCGAGCTCTTCTTCCGCGGCGTCCTGTGCAACCTCCTCGTGTGCGCCGCGATCTGGGCCTGCGGTCGCCTGCGCTCCGAGGCGGGCAAGGCGATCGTCCTGTTCTGGGCGATCCTCGCGTTCATCGCCTCCGGGTTCGAGCACGTCGTCGCCAACATGACGACCTTCTCGCTCGGCCTCCTCGGCGGCCTGGGCCCGACGACGTGGGCCGACTTCGTCCGCAACCTCACCTGGGTCGGCCTCGGCAACCTCGTCGGCGGCGCCCTCGTCGTCGGCCTCGCCTACGTCGTCGTCACCGGCCCGGGCGAGCGGGGCGTCGGGCGGGACGCGACCTCGGCGGACGCGTCCCCACCGCCGGTCGCGCTCCCCATGCCCGCGCTCCGGCGGGTGAGCGCGCCCCTCGACCGGAGCCACCGCGCGGGCTGAGGCCGCGCCGCCAGGGCCCGCATGGCGGGACGGGCTTGGCCGGACCGCGGGACGCGTGCGTATCATCGATCGACCCACAAGCACCCGGCGGGCCGTTGAGAGAGACGGAGGCCGGCGACAGATGGAGCAGCACGTGGCACTTGTCGTGCAGAAGTACGGCGGTTCGTCGGTATCCGACGCCGAGAGCATCAAGCGCGTGGCCAAGCGCATCGCGCAGACCAAGAGGGCCGGGCACGACGTCGTCGTCGTGGTCTCGGCGATGGGCGACACGACGGACGAGCTCATCGACCTCGCGCAGCAGGTCACCCCCCTCCCGCCGCAGCGCGAGATGGACATCCTCCTCACGGCGGGCGAGCGCATCTCGATGTCGCTGCTCGCGATGGCGATCAACAGCCTGGGCGTCAAGGCGAAGTCGTTCACGGGCCAGCAGGCGGGCGTCATCACTGACGCCGTGCACGGCAAGGCGCGCATCGTCGACGTCGTCCCGCATCGCATCCGGGAGACGATCGAGCGGGGCCAGGTCGCGATCGTCGCGGGCTTCCAGGGCGTCACGCAGTCGACGAACGACGTGACGACGCTCGGCCGCGGCGGGTCGGACACGACCGCCGTCGCGCTCGCCGCCGGCCTCGACGCCGACGTGTGCGAGATCTACACCGACGTGGACGGCATCTTCACGGCCGACCCGCGCATCGTCCCGAGCGCGCGCAAGATCGACCGCATCACGTACGAGGAGATGCTCGAGATGGCGGCGAGCGGGGCCAAGGTCCTCGCGCTGCGCTGCGTCGAGTACGGCCGCCGGTACGGCGTGCCGATCCACGTGCGCTCGTCGTTCAGTGGCAAGGACGGCACGTTCGTCAGCGCGGACGCCTACTCCGCGCCGCAGCCCGCCGTCGGCGCGGCCCCCAGCTCTGCAGACCTTCCCGAGGAGACCGTCATGGAAGACCCGATCATCTCCGGCGTCGCGCACGACCGCAGCGAGGCCAAGATCACCGTCGTCGGGGTGCCCGACGTCCCCGGGACGGCCGCGCGCATCTTCGAGGTCGTCGCCGGCTCGGGCGTGAACATCGACATGATCGTGCAGAACGTGTCGGCCGCCCGCACGGGCCTGACCGACATCTCGTTCTCGCTGCCCGAGGGCGACGGGCCGGCCGCGATGTCGGCGCTGTCCGCGCTGCAGGGCGAGATCGGGTTCGACTCGCTGCAGTTCGACGACCAGATCGGCAAGCTCTCGCTCGTCGGCGCGGGCATGAAGTCGCACCCGGGCGTCTCCGCGAAGCTCTTCGGGGCGCTGCGCGACGCCGGCATCAACATCGAGATGATCTCCACCTCGGAGATCCGCATCTCCGTCGTGACCCGCGAGGACTCGCTCGACGACGCGGTGCGCGCCGTGCACACCGCGTTCGAGCTCGATGCCGCCGACGGCGAGGCCGTCGTCTACGCCGGCACCGGCCGCTGAGAGGACTGGACATGACCACCGAGAACCGTCAGGGCCTGAACGTCGCCGTCGTCGGCGCGACCGGCCAGGTGGGCGCTGTCATGCGCCGCCTCCTCGAGGAGCGCGACCTCCCCGTCGCGAGCATCCGCTACTTCGCGTCGGCGCGCTCCGCCGGGTCGACGCTCCCGTGGCGCGGGACCGACGTCGTCGTGGAGGACGTCGCCGCGACGTCGACCGACGACCTGCGCGGGATCGACGTCGCGCTCTTCTCCGCGGGCGGCGCGACCTCGAAGGCGCAGGCCGAGCGCTTCGCCGCGGCGGGCGCCGTCGTCATCGACAACTCGTCCGCGTGGCGCATGGACCCCGACGTCCCGCTCGTCGTCTCCGAGGTGAACCCGGGTGCGCTGCGCGAGGCACGCAAGGGGATCATCGCCAACCCGAACTGCACGACCATGGCCGCGATGCCCGTCCTCAAGCCGCTCGCGGACGAGGCCGGGCTGGAGCGCCTGATCGTCGCGACGTACCAGGCCGTGTCCGGCGCCGGGCTCGCCGGTGCGGAGGAGCTGCGCGCGCAGGCCGTCGCGGGCGCCGCGGCCGACGGCACGGGCACCGGGCTCGTCGGGCTCGTGCACGACGGCGGCGCGGTCGCCTTCCCGGAGCCCGCGGTCTTCCCGCGCAACGTCGCGTTCAACGTCGTCCCGATCGCCGGGTCGATCGTCGACGACGGGCAGGAGGAGACGGACGAGGAGAAGAAGCTCCGCAACGAGTCGCGCAAGATCCTCGGCCTGCCGTCGCTCGCCGTCGCGGGGACCTGCGTGCGCGTCCCGGTGTTCACCGGCCACTCGCTCGCGATCCACGCCGAGTTCGGCGCCGCGATCACGCCCGACCGGGCGCGCGAGATCCTCGCCGCCGCGCCGGGCGTCGCGCTCGCCGACGTCCCCAACCCGCTGGAGGCGGCCGGCAAGGACCCGTCGTTCGTCGGCCGCATCCGCACCGACCAGTCCGTCCCCGACGGCCGCGGCCTCGTGCTCTTCGTGTCGAACGACAACCTCCGCAAGGGCGCCGCGCTCAACGCGGTGCAGCTCGCCGAACTCGTCGCCCAGGACCTCGACGCCGTCCGCGCGGCATTCACCCCGGCCCTCGCGAAGTAGAGCCCCGGTCACCCGAGGTAGAGCCCTGGTACCGCGAGGTAGAGCCCTGGTACCGCGAGGTAGAGCCCTGGTACCGCGAGGTAGAGCCCTGGTACCGCGAGGTAGAGCCCTGGTCGTCGACCAGGGCTCTACCTCGCGCTAGTAGGGCCGGGGCTCAGCCCTCGACCATGCGTGCCATGTTCTCGCCGTCGGCGAGGCCGACGATGTTGCCGGCCGGGTCGGTGAACCAGGCCCCGTCGCCGCCCTCCATGAAGCCGCGCACGATGCCCTTGTCGTCCTGGTCGAACCCTTCGTAGCGCTCGAACGTCACGCCCTTCGCGGTGAGCTCGTCGACGACCTGGTCCACGTCGTCGACGGTGAGGTGCATGACGGTGAAGGCGGCCGGCCGATGGTCCTCCTTCGGGTACACGAACACGTCCGAGCCGCCGCCGAGGTGCAGCACCAGACCACCCCCGCCGTCGAGTGCCGTGACGGGGAGCCCGAGGGTTCCTCCGTAGAAATCGCGCGCCGCGTCGAGGTCGTCCGCCGAGAAGCTGGAGAACCCGCGCCGAATGGTGACCATCGTCGTCTCACTCCTTCGTGACCGCCGGCGGCCGGAGGGCGTGACCCGCCGCGGACGCCGGATCCTCCCAGGGTCCCACCGCGCGCCCGCCGTGGGTACCGCCCGGAGCGGGTGATCGTCGCGCTCAGGGCGCGCGGCGCGTGCCCAGCGTGGGCGCGAGCATCCAGAGGGCCGCCGCGGCGAGCACGTGCCAGGCGGCGTGACCCTGGAGCGTGACGCCGAGCGGTCCGCCCGCGTCGCACAGCGGCCACCCGGGGCGGGTGAGCGTCCCGACGCCGCCGCCCACGGCGAGCAGCGCGAGCGCGGTGACGGTGCGGCGTCGGACGGTGGGGCGGCGCCACGCCCGCAGGGCGCTCGCGCCGACGGCGACGGCGGCCGTGACCACCTGGGCCGCGGTCGACCACGGGGGTACTACGGCGGCGAGCACCACCCCGAGCAGCGTCGGGGCGAGCCACCACCAGGTCCGCAGCCGACGGCCTGCGAGGTCCGCGACGGCGTCGGCCGCGACGAGCGCGAGCGCGCCGAGCAGCGGCGGGTCGTGCGCGACGGGGTTCCACGCGGGCGACGGCCCGTGCTGGACCACGGACCCCGCCCCGATCAGGGCGACCAGGATCCCGAAGGCGACGCGCAGGCGCGTGGTCGCTGCGTCGTCGGGCCGGGGCGTGCCCGACGACGGTCCCGGGCGAGGGCACAGCGCCGCCTCCACGACGGCCGCGCCCGCGACGACGAACGCGAGGCTCGTTCAGGCGCTCAGCGGCTCGGCCCAGGGCGTCCCGCCCGCGAGCTCGCACGCTCCGTCCACACCGCCTCCCGCGAGGTAGAGCCGTGGTCACTCCCAGAGTCCCTCCTCGCATGACCAGGCCTCTACCTCGCGAGACCAGGGCTCTACCTCGCATGACCTGGCCTCTACCTCGCGAGACCAGGCCTCTCCCTCGACGGACCAGGGCTCTACCTCGCGCGAACGGGGTTGCGGGATCGTCTGCATCTATGGTTCATTAGTGGAGTAATGAACCGCAGAACACGCGAGGCGGGAGAGGATGGGGCCCATGTTCGACGGACCGGAACCCATCTACCTCCAGATCGCGCAGATGATCCGGGCGCAGGTGCTCGCGGGCGAGCTCGCGGAGGAGGAGCAGGTCATGTCGACCACGCAGTTCGCGACGACGTTCCGCATCAACCCGGCGACGGCCGCGAAGGCGTTCGCCGGCCTCGTCGACGAGGGCGTCCTCTACAAGCGGCGCGGCCTCGGCATGTTCGTCGCCCCCGGGGCGCGGGAGCTGCTGCTCGCCGACCACCGCGCCCGGTTCTTCGACGAGGTCCTCGCGCCGGCGCTCGCCCAGGCCGACCTCCTCGACATCCCGACGGCCGAGATCGTGGACCACGTCCTCGGCCGGCCGCGCCCCGCCGGACCCGGCACCGGCGGCGCCCCCAGCACCGGCCCGACCACCGACCCCACCCCGAGGTGAGACCCGTGACCGCCCGGCCCGCCAGCCACCCCACCGACCAGAACCCGGTCGCCGCACCTCCGGCACCGTTCGCCGCCGAGGTGCGCGACGTCGTCGTGCGCTACTCCCGCGGTGACGAGGTCCCCGCGCTGGACCGCGCGACCCTCACGGTCCGCCCCGGCGTCATCACCGGGCTGCTGGGCCGCAACGGCGCGGGCAAGACGACGCTCGCCGCCCTGCTCGCGGCGTTCCGCCGGCCCACTGCCGGGACCGTGCGCGTCGGACCGGCGGGCGAGCTCGAGGACCCGTTCGAGAACGTGTGGGCGACCATGCACACCCAGCTCGTCCGCGAGAGCGGCGACGTGTGGGAGACCGACAAGGCCCGCGACACGCTCGAGTACTACGCCGACCTGCGCCCGCACTGGGACGCGGACCTTGCCGCGCGCCTGCTCGACGAGCTCGAGGTGGACGTCCGCAAGAAGCCCGCCGAGATGTCGCGCGGCAAGCGCTCCGCGCTCGGCGCGGTGATCGGCCTCGCGGCGCGCGCGCCGCTGACGATCTTCGACGAGGTCTACCTCGGCATGGACGCCCCGAGCCGGTACGCGTTCTACGACGCGCTCGTCGCCGACTACGCCGAGCACCCGCGCACGATCCTGCTGTCGAGCCACCTCATCACCGAGGTGGAGCGGCTCTTCGAGGACGTCGTCATCATCGACCGCGGTCGCGTCCTGCTCGCCGAGAACGCCGACGACGTCCGGGCCCGGGGCGTCAGCCTCACCGGCGCCGCCGACCTGGTCGAGCGGCACGCCGCTGGCCGCGAGGTGCTCGCGCGCCAGCGGCTCGGCGGCACGGCCCAGGTGACGCTCTTCGGCACGTTCGCCGACGACGAGCGCGCCGCCGCGGTGGAGGCCGGCCTCGAGGTCGGTGCCGTCCCCGTCCAGGACCTGTTCGTCCACCTCACCCGCGCCGGGCGCGGCGAGGCGGGGTCGCGGACCGGCGCGACGGAGGAGGCACGATGACCGCCACGACCCACCGCAGCGCCGAGCGCCGGGCCCTCGAGTCCGCCGCCCACCGGCGCGGCGTCAACGCCGTCGCCTGGTACTACGTCGTCGGCACCTGGTACGTCGGGGTCTGGTTCTGGGCGATCGCGCTCGCCGTCGGAGCGCTCATCCTCTGGATCATGCACCGCAACGACGACGTGAGCATCGAGGCGGTCGGGGGAGTCGCCGGCTCGGCGAAGTTCTTCCTCTTCGTGATGGGCGTCATCCTGCCGCTCATGACGATCGCCGTGCACGTCGCGTCGGGCGGTACACGCCGCTCGTACACGCACGGGCTGTGGATCGGCGCCGTCGTGTCGGGCCTGACGTTCGGCGTGGCGAGCGCGCTCGTGAAGTGGGGAGCGTGGTCGCTGTTCCGGAACGCGGGGTGGGCGACCGAGCCCGAGCTCGGGCAGCTCTACGGCGACGGCTCCCAGGTGGGCCTCGTGCTCCTCGTCGAGGGCATCTTCTGCGTCGTGTACTACCTGGCCGGGATGGTCGTCGCCGCCGGCTTCTACGGGTTCGGGTTCCTGCGCGGGGTGCTCCTCGTCCTCGCGTCGCTCGTGCCCGTGGTGGTCGCCGAGGTCTTCCTCCGCTCCGGCTTCTTCGGCCACGCGCTCGCGCGCGTCGCCGGTCTCGACGGCACCCCCGTCTGGCTCGCCGTCCTCGGCGGCGCCGTCGGGGTGGCGCTCGCCGCACTGCTCCTGCGCGTCGTCCTGCGGGGCGTCGCGATCCGACCGGTCGAGTTCGCCGCGAGCGCGAGCGGCTGACCGGGCGCACCGCACCCAGTTCACCGAGAGCCCACCGGGCGGCGCCCCGCGCCGTGCGTGGGTCTCGCACACCCTCGTGGAGGTCAGCATGAGTCCCGCACCACCGCCCGTCGGCGGCGCGACCGTCGCGTCGCCCGCCCCGACCGCCGACCCGTCGGCAGGCGCGCCGCCCGTCGTCGAGGTCCGCAACCTGCGCAAGACCTACCCAGGCCCGGGGGGTCGTGGGGACGCAGCCGCCCGCACGGTCGCCGTCGAGGACGTGAGCCTCACCGTCCGGGCGGGCGAGATCTTCGGCATCCTCGGGCCCAACGGCGCCGGGAAGACGACGACCGTCGAGTGCCTCGCCGGTCTGCGCGAGGCCGACGCCGGGACGGTCCGCGTGCTCGGCGTCGACCCGCAGACGGACCCGTCCGCCGTGCGCGACGCCGTCGGGGTCCAGCTCCAGGAGGCGGCGCTCCACGAGAAGATCACGGTCGAGGAGGCGATGCGCCTCTTCGCGTCGTTCTACGCGTCGCCGTCGGACGTGGAGGAGCTGCTCGACCTCCTCGACCTCGCCGCGCACCGACGCGTCGCGTTCGGCAAGCTCTCGGGCGGGCAGAAGCAGCGCCTCTCGATCGCGCTCGCGCTCGTCGGCAACCCGCGCGTCGCGATCCTCGACGAGCTGACCACGGGCCTCGACCCGGCCGCGCGCCGCGCCACGTGGGAGCTCGTGGAGCGCGTGCGGGACCGCGGCGTGACGATCCTGCTCGTCACGCACTTCATGGAGGAGGCGGAGCGCCTGTGCGACCGGCTCGTCATCATCGACGGCGGTCGCGTCGTCGCGCAGGGCACGCCCGCGGAGCTCATCGACTCGGTCGACACCTCGCGCACGGTGCGCCTGCGCGTGCCCCCGGCCGACCACGACCTGGCGCTCCACACGCTCGCCGGCCTCGCCGACGTCGAACGCGTGAAGGTCGACGCGCGCGAGATCGTGGTGACCGGGTCGCGCCGCGTGCTGCTCGCCGTCGTGCTCGCGCTCGCCGAGCAGGAGGTCGTGCCCGACGACGTCCGGACCGTCTCCCGGACGCTCGAGGACGTGTTCGTCGCCGTGACCGGCCGGACCTACGACCACGCCGCGGACACCGCGGCCCTGCCCGAGGGAGCCGCACGATGACCGCCGCGACGACGACCCTGACCCACGTCTCCGCGGCCCGCTCGGGCTGGCGAGGGTTCAGGACGCTCCTGAGGACCGAGGCCCGGCTGTTCCTGCGCGACGGCGCGGCCGTGTTCTTCGCGCTCGCCTTCCCCACGGTCCTGCTCGTCGGCGTCGGGCTCGCCATCCCGGGCATGCGGGAGCCGATCACGGGGGCGGGCGCGCCCTGGGACGGACTGACGGCGATCGCGACCTACCTGCCGGTCGTCCTCGCCGCCGCGGTGGCGACGCCCGCGCTGACGACGATGCCCGTGACCTTCGCGACCGCCCGCGAGAAGGGGCTGCTCCGCCGGCTGTCGACGACCCCCATGCGCCCGCAGGGCGTGGTCGTCGCCCACCTCCTCATCAACCTCGGCGCGATCGCCGTGTCGTCCGTGCTCGCGCTCGTCGTCGGCCAGGTCGTGTTCGGCCTCGCCGCGCCCGTCAGCCCGCTCACGGTCGTGCTGGCCTTCGTGCTCACCGTCCTGTCCATGCTCTCGCTCGGCATGGTCGTCGCGGCGGTCGCCGCCAAGGGGAGCACCGCGTCAGCGATCGGGAACCTCGTCTACTTCCCGATGCTCTTCCTTTCGGGCATGTGGACGCCGGGCCCGATCATGCCCGACGTCGTGCGGGACGTCGGCCAGTTCTCCCCGCTCGGGGCGGCCGCCCAGGCCATGTCGGCGGGATGGTTCGAGACGGAGGTCCCCACGCTCCAGCTCGTCGTGATGGTCGCGTGGACCGCCGTGCTCCTCCCGCTCGCGGTGAAGCTCTTCCGCTGGAGCTGAGCCTCAGATCGCCCGCGAGCCCAGCTCGCGGGCGGTCTCGGCGAAGGCGCGGACCTCGGTGGTCTCCCGGTCGCGCAGCCAGACGAGCACCCACTCGGTGTCGGGGACGTCGACGATCGGCACGTACACGACCCCCGGGTGCGTGTAGTACCGCCGGACGTGCGCGTTGAGCGGGGTGACCGCCTCGCCCGAGGCGACCACGGTCAGCACCTCGTGGAACGTGCGCGCGACCGGTCCGCGCAGCACCGGGCGGCCCGACGGCGTCCGGCGGGGCACCATGGCCTCCTCCCAGTACGTGGGGACGCCGGTCCCGAGGTCGAGCACCGCGTGGTCGCCGAGTACCTCGAGGGACACCGCGTCCTCGCCCGCGAGGGGGTGCCCCGCCGCGACGGCGAGGACGCGTCCCTCCGTGAGCACGCGCGGCCCCACGACGACGTCGGGCTCGCGGACCGGGGACCACGTCACCTGCAGGTCCGCCTCGCCTTCGCGCAGCGCCCCGAAGGGGTCCGAGAAGTGGAACTCGCGGCGCTCCACCGAGCACTCCGGGTGCCGCTCCCCGAACGCGTCGACCACCGGCTGCAGCTCGTGGCCGACGATGCCCATCGCGGCGACGCGCAGCACGCCGGCCGGCCGCTCTCCCGTGCGGCTGGCCGCCGCGATCCCGGACTGGATGAGCTCGTAGCCCTGGCGCAGGTCGTCGCGCAGGCGGGCGCCGACCGGAGTGAGCTCGACGCGTCGGCTCGTGCGCTCGAACAAGGTCGTGCCCATGCGGCGCTCCTGGCGGCTGATCGCCTGGCTCACGCGCGCGGGGGAGACGTGGAGCCGCTCGGCGGTGCGCCCGAAGTGGAGCTCGTCGGCGAGCGTCAGGAAGATCTCGATGTCCCTCAGCTCCACGCGGCCACCTCTGCCTCCGTCTCCATGCACCGTTCATACCGGGTGAACGATCCACCCAGCATGCGTCATTGATGACGAATCGGTGGAATCCGAGGCTGGGTCCATGAGACGACTCACCTACTTCGTCGCCCTGTCCATCGACGGCTTCCTCTCGGGCCCGGACGACGAGGTCGACTTCTACCCCTCCTCCGACGCGTACAGCGCGCGCATGATCGACACGTTCCCCGACGTCCTGCCCACGCACGGGCGCCGCCAGCTCGGCGTCGACGACGCCCCCAACCGCACGTTCGACACGATCGTCATGGGCCGGCGGACGTACGAGCCGGCGCTCGAGCTCGGGATCACGAGCCCGTACGCGCACCTGCGCCAGTACGTCGTCTCGACGTCGCAGCCCGAGCTCGACCCGGCGGTGACGATCGTGCGGGACGACCCGGTCGGGCTCGTGCGAGCGCTCAAGGCCGAGGACTCCCCGCTCGACATCTACCTCGCGGGCGGCGGCGTCCTCGCGGGCGCGCTCCGCGGCGAGATCGACCGGCTCGTCGTCAAGCTCTACCCCGTCGTCGCCGGCGCCGGTCGGAGCGCGTTCGGCGGCACCGCGTTCCGGCCCACGACCTACGACCTGACCGACGTCGCCACGTTCGACGGCGGCAACGCCGTCCTCACGTACGACCGTGCCTGAGCGCGTCCCCGCACGCGTGCTCCGGCGCCGCGGGTCGCTCCTCACGGCCCGCGCGGTCGTGACCGTCCGGCTCCTGCGGCCGCGCTGCCGCCGTCGGGCGCGCCGCCGGGCCGGGGACGTCGGCGCGGTCCTGGACGTCGCGCTCGACGATCCCGACCGCGAGCCCGGTCCCGAGCAGGGTTCCGTCCCCGACCGCTACCCCTGTCCCGACCGGGGCTCCGGGGCTCGACCGCGGCCCCGCGCGCCGACCCCGGGCGAGGCCGGGAGGACGCACCTAGCGTGGTCGGCATGAGGCCGTTCCTGCTGCTCGCGTCGCGCGCGGAGGACCCCGCCGCCGACGGCGAGCACGCGGCCGTGCTCCGCTACTCCGGGCTGGACGCGGGAGCGCTGCACCGCGTCCGCATGGAGGCCGGGCCGCTGCCGGCGATCGACCTCGACGACTACTCGGGGGTGATCGTCGGCGGCAGCCCGTTCGACTCGTCCCTGCCCGAGGGGGACAAGTCGCCGACCCAGCGTCGCGTCGAGCGGGAGCTCGCGCCGCTCCTGGACGAGATCGTCGAGCGCGACGTCCCGTTCCTCGGTGCGTGCTACGGCGTCGGGACGCTCGGGCTGCACGAGGGCGCCGTCCTCGACGACACGTTCGCCGAGCCGATCTCGCCCGTGACGATCCGGCTCACGCCCGAGGGCCGGGCCGACCCGCTCCTCGCCGACCTGCCCGACGCGGTCGAGGCGTACGTCGGGCACAAGGAGGCCGTGACCCGGCTGCCGTCGCACGCGGTGCTCCTCGCGACGTCGGAGGCCTGCCCGGTCCAGATGTTCCGGGTCAAGCAGAACCTCTACGCGACCCAGTTCCACCCCGAGCTCGACCTGGACGGGATCCTCACGCGCATCGGCGTCTACCGGGACTACGGGTACTTCGCGCCCGAGACGGCGGGCGACGTCGAGGCGACCGTCCGCCGCGGCGACGTCTGGGCGCCGCACCGCATCCTCGCGGCGTTCGTGCGCCGCTACGCCCGCGCCTGAGAAGGTCGTCGCAGGTCGAGCACGCGGTGGCTGCCCGTCCTCGCACCAGGACGGACCACGTCCGCATCGTCGGCGTCGGCGTCGGCGTCGGCGTCGGCGTCGGGCGGGGTCAGCGGGGAGCGGGTGCCGGCTGCGGGTCGGGGGCGTCGGTCACCACGGACGCGGGCGGCTCGGCGGACCCGTGGCTCTCGGCGGCCTCGAGCCGCTCGGCGGCCTCGAGGGCGACGGCGCGGCGGTGGGCCCGGACCGACCACGCGACGGCTGCGGCCCACACGATGGCGACGAGCCCCAGCACGACGCCCTGGACCGCGCCGTTCGCGTCGACCCAGTCGGAGCGCAGCAGCGTGCGGACGTTGGTGAGGACGATGACGCCGCCCACCGCGGAGCCCAGGATGCGGGGCGGCAGCAGCCGCACCAGCCAGGCCGCGATCGGCGCCGCGACCAGGCCGCCGAGCAGCAGCGCGCCGACCCACAGCAGGTCGATGCCCTGCGAGCCGAGCGAGAACAGGAAGCCGAGCGACGCGGCGACCGCGACGAGGAACTCGCTCGTGTCGATCGACCCGATGACCTTGCGCGGCTCGATGCGCCCCGACGCGAGCAGCGCCGGCGTCCCCACCGGGCCCCAGCCACCGCCGCCCGTCGCGTCGACGAAGCCGGCGACCAGGCCGAGCGGGGCGAGGAACCGCTTGCGCAGCGGGAGGCCCTGCCGACCCTTCGGCAGCCCGACGAACGTGAACCGCGACAGCACGTACACGCCCAGCGCCAGGAGGAGCAGCGACATGACCGGCGCGGCGAGCTCCGTCGACAGGTTCGACAGGAACGTCGCGCCCGCGAACGCGCCGATCGCACCGGGGACGCCGATCCGCACGACGACCTTCCAGTCCACGTTCCCGAACCGCCAGTGCGCCGCACCCGACGCGAGCGTCGTCCCGATCTCCGCGAGGTGGATCGTCGCCGACGCCGCCGCGGGGTTCGTCCCGATCGCGAGCAGGAGCGTCGTCGACGTCACGCCGTACGCCATGCCGAGGCTGCCGTCGACGAGCTGTGCGCCGAGACCCACGAGGGCCAGCAGGATGAGGGTCCGCACCGCGTCCTCCGTGCTCGGGATGGGCCGGGGCAGCCCCGACGTGTCCCGACAAGGTTGATCGAACGAGTCCAGTATGTGAAGCGCCGACCACATCGTGGGCCAGTGTTAACAGGCGCGTCGCGGGGTCGTCCGACGCGGGACCAGCCCCTACCGGCCGCGGCGGCCGGAGCTCGTCGGCCTTCTGCCCGCGGCGGGTCGGAATGGTCAGATGCGTCTCGGTCTACCGCTCGCGCGGCTGGCCTGGCTGGCCTGGCCAGTCGGGGTGATCTGGGATGCCGGGGTGGCCGGGATGGCCGTGGAAGGTGGCGCGCCCTCGGCGGCCCACGGCCGACGTCGCTACGTGCCACCACGAGCCGCGCGCGTGGCGACGAGATGCGAGAAATGGCCCCGAGAACGAGGCCCGGAGGGGCCACTTCTCGCATCTCGACCAGACCCTCCCGCCACCGTGCGGCGCGACCGCCCGCCCAGGCCGACCCCGCGGGCAGGAGACCCGAGCCGAGCGGACCGACCGCCGCTCAGCGGGTCAGGGGTTCTCCCAGGCGTCGGCGCGGGCCGCGAGGGCGTGGACGTCGTCGGGGAGGTCGCGGCGGACGACGTCGTCGATCGTCACGCGGTCGAGCACGTCGCGGACGCTCGCGCGGAGGGCGACCCAGACCTCGAGGAGCGCGGCGGCGGAGCCCTCGTACTCGAGGCTGGGCGGGCGCTCGTCGCGCACGGTGACGAGCGGTCCGTCGACGGCGCGGAAGACGTCGGCAAGGGTGACCTCGGACGCGGGGCGGGCGAGGCGGTGGCCGCCGGAGCGGCCGCGGACGCTTGCGACGATGCCGGCGCGGCGCAGGTCGCCGAGGATCCGTTCGAGGAAGGAGACGGGCAGTCCCTGGCCGGCCGCGAGGTCCTCCGCCCGCACGGGGTCGCCGTGGGGGGACGCCGCGAGCTCGGCGCACGCCCGTACCGCATAGTCAGCCTTCGCCGAGACACGCATGGTGACATTGTGCCGTGCGCAGGGTCGCGGACGGTCGTGCGCAGCGTCTCCGGGCGCGATCTCACCCGCGTGGGCCCTGCTCATCCGGTTCGGGTTCCCCCTACGCTGTGACCCGTGGACGTGCGGGAACGCAACAACGTGCGGGTCATGGGGCCCGCGGGGGGTCCGACGATGGTCTTCGCGCACGGCTTCGGCGGCGACCAGTCGATGTGGCGCTTCGTCGCGCCCGCGTTCGCGGCGGACCACCGGGTCGTGCTCTTCGACCACTCTGGCTGCGGCGCGTCCCACCCGGCCGCGTACGACCCCGCGCGGCACGCGGAGCTGGGGGGCTACGTCGCCGACATGGTCGAGGTCGTGGAGGACGTCGCGGACGAGCCGGTGATCCTCGTGGGACATTCGGTGAGCGCGGTGATCGCGCTCCTCGCGGCGGCGGATCGTCCGGACCTCGTCGACCGCCTGGTGCTCGTCGGGCCGAGCCCCCGGTACATCGACGAGGAGGGGTACCGCGGCGGGTTCTCGGCCGAGGAGATCGACGAGCTGCTCGAGACGATGGACGCGAACTATCTGGGCTGGACGCAGGCGATGGCGCCGGTGATCGTCGGGAACCCGGACCGTCCGGCGCTGGGGGACGAGCTCGCGGAGGTCTTCCGGCGCAACGACCCGGCGATCGCGCGGCAGTTCGCGCGCGTGACGTTCCTCGGCGACAACCGGGCGGACCTGGCGCGCGTGCGGACCCCGGCTCTCGTCGTGCAGAGCCGGGAGGACGTCATCGCCCCGCAGACGGTGGGGCGGTACGTGCACGAGCACCTGCCGGGGAGCGAGCTGGTCGTCATCGACTCGGTCGGGCACTGCCCGAACCTGTCGCACCCGGCGCTCCTCGTCGGGGCGATGCGTGACTGGCTCGGGGGTTCCTGATGGTGATGTCGCGCGGCGAGCGCTGGGTGCTCGCGCCCGTCGCGCTCCTGCTCCTCGACGCGGAGGGGCGGGTGCTCGACGCGAACGACGAGTTCCTGCGCCTGCTGGACGTGCCGGACGTGGAGGCGGTCGCGGGGCGCCGGCTCGCGGACCTGCTCACGGTGGGTGGCCGCATCTACTGGGAGACGCACCTCGGTCCGCGCCTGCACACCGAGGGGCGGGTCGACGAGGTCGCGGTGGAGCTGCGGACGCCGCGGGGTCGTGAGCCGGTGCTGCTCACGGCGCTCGGGCGGGAGGTCCGGGGCGAGCGCCTCGTCGAGGTCGCGATGCTGGTGGCGCGCGAGCGGTCGCGCTTCGAGCACGAGCTGGTGGGGGCCCGGCGCGCGGCGGAGGAGGCGGAGCGGCGCGTGCGGCTGCTGCACGGGATCGCCGCCGACCTGGCGAGCGTCGCCGGTCTCGACGGCGTCGCGTGGGTCCTGCTCCGGGCGGCGGTGACGATGCTCGGGGCGGGCGACGCGGCCCTGTGGACGCCGCAGGAGGGCGGCCCGCTCCGCCGCTGGGGCGGCGCCGCGGGGGTGACCGCCCCGACGATCGACGAGCTGGCGGAGGCGGGCGTGCGCGCGGACGGGACCGTCGTCGTCCCGCTGCGCACGGCCGGGGCGCTGCTCGGCGTCCTCGCGCTGGAGCCGCGCCGGGCGGCGGGCTCGGAACCGGTCGACCTCGGCACGGCGGCCGCGGCGGGGCAGCTCGCGGCGCTCGCGCTGGCCCGGGCGACGACCCACGAGCAGAGCGTGTCGGTCGCGAGCGAGCTGCAGGGCGCGATGCTGTCGGACGGGATCGTCGCCGACCCGCACGTGGAGATCGCGGCCTGCTACCGCCCCGGTGTGCACGACCTGCAGGTCGGCGGCGACTGGTACGACACCTTCCGCGTCGCCCCGGACGTCGTCGCGCTCTCGGTCGGGGACGTGGTGGGGCGCGGGCTCAAGGCCGCGACCGCGATGGGGCAGCTCCGGACGGCGGTCCGCGCGGCCTCGGACACCGGCCTGCCGCCGGAGGAGGTGGTGGAGCGCCTCGACCGCTTCGTCGACCGGACCGGGACGGGCTTCATGACGAGCCTCGTGTACGGGGAGCTCGAGCTGCGGGAGGGGATGCTGCGGTACACGTGCGCCGGGCACCTGCCCCCGCTGCTCGTGCGCGCGGACGGGTCGGCGGGCTACCTGTGGGAGGCGCGGTCCACCCCGCTGGGCGTCCGGGGCACGACGCCGCGCGTCGCCGACACGGTGACGCTCGCCCCGGGCGACCTGCTGCTCCTCTTCACCGACGGCGTCGTCGAGCGCCGCGACCGGCCGCTCGCGCTCGCGCTCGACGAGCTCGCGGAGATCGTCACGAACGCGCTCGGGGCGGGGCTGAGCGGCGCGGAGCTCCTGGAGGCGGTCGTCGCGCGTGCCCCGGAGGACGACGACGCGTGCCTGCTCGCGGTGCGCTGGCTCGGCCCGGGGGAGCCGGGTGAGTCCGCGACGGAGCCGTCGCGCGTTGCGTCAGCGGACGAAGAAGGGGCCGGCTGAGGGGTCCGCGAGCCGGCCGAGCGCGTGGCCGAGCCGCTCGACCGTGGAGCGCGCGAGGTCGGCGGGCAGGTCGTCCGGGGCGAACCACGCGACCGCGAGCGACTCGTCGTCCGCGACGTGCGCCGCGGCCGCGGCCGTGGGGGACACCGGCCGGCACAGGAACGCGAGGTCGAGGTACTGCGAGCGGTCGCCGTTGGGGTACTCGACCGGCTCGGTGACGGTCACCGCGACGAGCGCGTCCACGACGACGTCGACGCCCGTCTCCTCGCGCACCTCGCGCGCGAGCCCGACCGCGGGGTCCTCGCCGGGCTCGAGGATCCCGCTGATCACGGCCCACTGCCCGGTGTCGGCGCGCTGCCCGAGCAGCAGGCGGCCGTCGTCGTCCACCACGACGGCCGACACTCCCGGCATCCAGAGGAGGTCGGTCCCGACGTGGGACCGCAGGGCGGCGACGAACTCGGGGATCGGCATGGCCCGAGCCTAGGCGGGCACGCCCGCACACAGGCCGACCGGCACGTGAGACGCGCCGTCCGACCCGCGGAGGCACTGTGCTACGGTCGCTCCGTGACTTCTCAGTGGTATTGGCGCTTTACGCAGGCTCCCGGTGGGGCCGTGCGGGCGTTCGCCTGACCACAGATCACCACCCGGAGCCAGCACAGGGCCTTGGACGCGGACCGCGTCCGGGCCCTTCGTCGTGAGACGGGCCGCTCCGGGACCACGGGCGGCAGCAGGCCGGTGAAGCGCCAGGTGAAGACCGCCGAGCACAGCTGAGCACCCCGACTCACGGCGCTCCCCGAACCCCCGCCGCACAGACCAGGAGCCTCCCGTGACCAGCACGACCACCCACCCCGAGTCCGCGTCGTCCAGCCCGACGTCCACCGCGTCGTCCGACCAGGTGACGAGTACCGTCGACCCCGTGGACAGCCCCGAGCTCCAGGCCCGCACGAGCGACCTGCGGGTCCGCGCGCTCGACGCGCTCCCCGCCCCGCGCGCGATGCTCGCTGACCTGCCGCTCGGCGCCACGCGCAGCGACCTCGTGACGACGTCGCGCCGCGAGGTTCGTGACGTCCTCGCGGGCGACGACGACCGGCTCCTCGTCATCGTCGGCCCGTGCTCGGTGCACGACCCGGAGGCCGCGCTCGAGTACGCGGGCCGCCTGGCCGCCGTCGCGCACGAGCTCGCCGACGACCTCATGGTCGTCATGCGCGTGTACTTCGAGAAGCCGCGCACCACGGTGGGCTGGAAGGGTCTCATCAACGACCCGCACCTCGACGGGTCGCACGACGTCCGCCACGGCCTGCGCCTCGCGCGCGAGGTGCTGCTCGGCGTCCTCGACGCCGGCGTCCCGGCCGCGTGCGAGTTCCTCGAGCCGACGAGCCCGCAGTACATCGCGGACGCCGTGTCGTGGGGCGCGATCGGCGCGCGCAACGCGGAGTCCCAGGTGCACCGGCAGCTCGCGTCCGGCCTGTCGATGCCCGTCGGGTTCAAGAACGCGACCGACGGCGACGTGCAGATCGCGGTCGACGGCTGCATCACGGCGGCGAGCGAGCACACGTTCTTCGGCATGGACTCGCTCGGTCGCGCCGCGGCCGTCGAGACGGCGGGCAACCCCGACTGCCACGTCATCCTGCGCGGCGGCCGCTCCGGCCCCAACTACGGGGCCGACGACGTCGCGGCGGCGCTCGCGGTCGCGCGCACCTCCGGCCAGGGCGGGGTCACGGAGCACGGGCTGGTCGTGGACGCCTCGCACGGCAACTCGGGCAAGAGCCACGTGCGCCAGGCGGAGGTCGTGCGCGAGGTCTCCGCGCGGCTCGCCGAGGGCGAGCAGGGGATCACGGGCCTCATGATGGAGAGCTTCCTCGTGGCCGGCGCGCAGAAGCCCGCGCCGAGCGGCCTCGTGTACGGGCAGTCGGTCACCGACGCGTGCATCGACTGGGACACGACGGCCGACCTGCTGCGCGAGCTCGCCGCCGCGGTGCGCACCCGCCGCGGGCTCTGAGGCGGTCCGGGGGCTCGCCCGTCCGCGACGTTCGGGTGACGCGTCAGCTCGCGAGCTCCCTCGCGGGCGTCCACGACCCGATCGTCGCGGTCCCGCCGCCGAGCAGGTCGAGGCCGTCCCCGACGCCGGGGATCCCCGCGAGCCCGACCACGGACTCGGGGTCGCCCGGGTGCGGGGCCACGAGCAGCGTCGTCACGAGCGGCGGGTCGTCGGCCGTCGACCCGCCGCGCCACGAGAGCGCGGCCCAGGCCGTGGCGCCCGGTGCGAGCGTGAGCGGGGCGAGACCGTCGTCGTCCGGCTCGAGGAGGACGTCCGTCTCGGAGCCGTCGTCGGCGACGAAGCGGACCGCGGGCGCGCCGGCGAGCACGCACTCCGCGGTGCCGTCGTTGCGGGCCGTGACGGTGAGGAACCGTCGACCGGCCGCGGCGTCGAACCCCAGGGCCCCGAGGGTGAGGTCGCCGGCCGCGCACGCGCCCCCGGGGCGGTCCCCGGCCGTCGGGGCGACCCCCGCGACGAACCCGGAGCGCGTCGCGGACGCGCCGCCGTCCGTCGAGCCGTGGACCTGGTACGCGAGCACCGGACCGGGGTAGGCCGCGCCGTCGAGCACGCGTGCGACCACGGCCGCGTCGCCCGAGGTGATCACGGTGAGCAGGGGGTCCTGCGGGAACGTGTCGCGGACGGCGTCGTGCACGACCTGCGTCACGTCGGGCTCCGCCGCGACGTCGGCGAGGAGCGTGAGCAGGGCGTCGTCGGGGACGGTCAGCCCGTCGCCGTCGTAGGTGCCGACACCGGAGCCCTGGACGCCGAGGCTCGTCAGCCCTCGACCTTCGGCCCGCACGAGCGCGGCGACGGGGACGAGGTCGTCGGCCGAGCGGACGTCGACCGAGGCGGCGCCCGGCGCGAGGTACACGCGCCGCACGGAGTCGTGGGCGACGAGGCGGACCGCGTCGGCGACGGCGTCGGCACCGAGGAGGTCGGGGCGCGGCTCCCCGGTGGCCGGGTCGACGCCGGGGACGGTGGCCGCTCCCGGGCCGTGCTCGACGGCGAGCGTCCCGCCGCCCGTGCCCGTGCCCTCGACCCGGAGCGACCACGCGCCGCCGCCGGGCACCGCGGCGACGATCGCGCTCGCGTCCCGGGCGGTGCGCTGCGCGACCTCGGGGGAGGGGAGCGGAGTCACCAGCGTGATCTCGGCCGACGTGCCCACCCGCCCGTTCGTCTGCACGTCCTCGACGCCCGGCAGGGCGAGCAGGAGCGCGGTCATGTCCTCCGTCCCCTGTTCAGGGTCGCCCGGCCCGGGCGGCGTCGCCGTCGACCCGTCCGGCGGTGACGACGAGAGTGCGGCCGGGCCGTCCGCCACGGCGGCGGCGTCGAGGACCGCGGGGGCGAGGAGCGCGGCGACGACCGCGAGGCCCACGCCCGCGACCGACGCGACGACGGCGACCGTGCTCCGCGGGACCCGGGTCGCGCTCTCGGGCGGAGCCCCGTCGGTGCCGTCCGTCGTCGGTGCGGTGCGCTCGTCGTCCACGGCCGAGACGCTACCCATGCGCGTGCCCCGACGTGGCCGCGCCGACGCGGTCTGCGCGGGCTCGCCCCCGAGTCTTCACACCCGTCCCGGCGCCGGAGGGGCGAACCGCGGCGGGACGGGCGCAGGGTCCCTGCCGAATCGGTCTTTCAGCCCATCGGGGGACCTGCCGGGCGCCGCTCCATAGCAGGACTCCTGGATACCGGCAACATCTGGCATGATCCGGCCATGACAGTGAGGACGGCCGCCGAGCTCGCGGCGGTCGAGGACCCCGCGTGGCCGACGCTCTCCCGCATGCTCGGGCGCGGCGGCGTGGAGGTCGTGCCGCCTCCCGCGTGGTCGCTCGAGGTCCTCTTCCGGCTGCAGGTCACCGTCCGCTCGACGCTGGGCGCGCTCGCGCTCCACACGGGCGGGGTGCTCGTCGACGGCGGGTGGCTGCGGATCATCGGCGGGGGCGGCGCGGGGCTGCCCGACCTCGCGACCGTCAACGGGCTCGGCGAGCCGGGGGAGCACAGCGTGGCGCCGTCGGTCCTGGTCGTCGCGTACGACGTGCTGGGCGGCACGTTCGCGATCAACGGCGGCGGGCTCCCGGGCCAGCTCGGCAACGTCAACTACTTCGCGCCCGACTCGCTCACGTGGGTCGACCTCGGGTTCGGCCAGGCGGCGTTCCTCGAGTGGGCGGTGAGCGGCGGGACCACGGAGTTCTACGCGTCGGTCCGCTGGCCCGGCTGGTACGACGAGATCGGGGCGGTCCGGCTCGACGAGGGGCTGAGCCTCTACCCGCCGCTGTGGTCGGAGGAGGGGCGCGACGTCACGCGGTCGTCGCGCACGCCCGTCCCGCTCGGCGAGCTCGTGGACTGGCACTTCGAGATGGCCGAGCGCATGACGCCCGTCGACGACTACGTGCGCGACGCCGACGAGCACCTCGACGGCTACGGCTCCTGGCCCGCCGGGGACTACCGGCCGTAGCCGGTCAGGGCCACCAGGGTGCCGCGTCGTCGAGCAGCCCCGGCGGGACGGTGGCGAGCTTGTCCGGGTTCCGCACGATGTCGAGGGCCGCGATGCGCCCGTCGGACACCGTGAACGCCAGGACGGTGAGCACGCCGGAGCCGTCGACGAGCGCGAGCCCGGGACTCCCGTTGACGTCGACGGCCCCCGCGCCGCGGGGTCGGTTGCGGAGGTAGGAGAGCAGGACCTCCCCGACCGTCGCGGCGCCCTGGACCGGGTGGCGCAGCGCGCGGACCTTGCCGCCGCCGTCGCCCCGGAGCGTCACGTCGGGGTCGAGCAGGCCGAGCAGGGCCGGCAGGTCGTCGCCCGCGCACGCCGCGACGAACGCTTCGACGACGCGCTCCTGCTCGGCGCGCGACGTCCGACCGCGCGGCCGTCCCGCCTCGACGTCCCTGCGGGCGCGCGACGCGAGCTGCCGCACGGCCGCGGGCGAGCGCCCGACGACGTCGCCCACCTCCTCGAACGGCAGCCCGAAGACGTCGTGCAGGACGAACGCGACGCGCTGGGCCGGGGACAGCCGCTCGAGCACGACGAGCAGCGCCATGCTCACCTCCTCGTCGAGCGTGGCGCGGTCGGCGGGATCGGCGGCGTCCCGCGCGGTCGCGGCGGACGACGCGACCGGGGACCGGGCACCGGGCGCGGTGACGACGGGCTCGGGCAGCCACGTCCCGACGTAGCGCTCGCGCCGCACGCGCGCGCTGCCGAGCACGTCGAGCGCGAGGCGGCCGACCGTCGTCGTGAGCCACGCCGCGAGGTTGCGGATCGACGCCGGGTCCTGGGTGCGCAGGCGCAGCCACGCGTCCTGGACGCAGTCCTCGGCGTCCGACCAGGACCCGGTGGTCGCGTAGGCGAGGCGCAGGAGGCGCGGACGCTCGGCCTCGAAGGCGTGCGCGAGGTCGTCGGTGCTCACCGTGCGACCGCCGCGGTGGGCTGGGCGGCGAGCCAGTCGTGGAAGGTCGTCGTGCCGCGCGCGTCGGGGTGCGGGTCGGTGAGGCCGCCCGCGCGCAGCGCCCGCCCGAGCTTCCCGGGCAGCGGGACGCGGACCGGGAGCGCCCGCGAGCGGGTCGCCGCGCGCCAGGCGCGCGCCGCGTCCCGCAGGTCGAGCACCTCGGGCCCGGCGACGGTCGTGGTGCCGCGCAGCGGCTCGCGCTCCGCGGCGTCGGCGACCGCGGAGCCCGCGTCGCTCGCGGCGACGGGCTGGACCGGGGCGCGCAGGAGCGGCACGACGCCGCGCCGCGCGGCCCCGGCGAGCATCCCGGCGACGAACTCGTGGAACTGCGTCACGGCCACGACGGTCCACGGGACGTCGCCGGCGGCGACCGCCCGCTCCTGCTGGACCTTCACGCCGTAGTACGCCATCGGCACATCGTGGCACCCCACGATCGAGACGAGCACGTGGTGCCGCACCCCGGCGTCGCGCTCGGCCGCGAGGAGCCGCCGCGTCCCGTCGACGAGCGTGGCGCGCGCGTCGGCCGTGGACGACGACGCGTTGCTCGCGTCCACGACGACGTCCACCCCGGCGAGCGCGGCCGGGAGCCCGGCTCCCGTCCGGAGGTCGACGGCGTACCGCTCCGCGTGCCTGCTCAGCGCACGCACCTCGTGCCCGCGCGCGGTCAGCGCCGCGACGACGTGCCGGCCGATCGTCCCTGTCCCACCTGTCACTGCGATCCTCATACCCGTACGACGCCGCAGCGCCCCCGGTTGTGACATCGCGCCGGCGGGAAGCGCCGATCCCGAGTTGTATACAAGTGCGCAGGACGTGTGGCACGATGGCCGGGTGACGACGACGCCCGACCTGCGCGCCGCCGTCGGGCAGGCCGCGACGGCTCCCGGCGACGCGGGCCTCGCGCGCCGCCAGTCCGGCGCCCGCGCGGTCTACGACCTCTTGCGCGGCCGCATCATCGACGGGTCCCTCGCGCCCGACGCACGCCTCACCGAGCCCGTGCTGTCCGCCGAGCTCGGCGTCTCCCGGACCCCGGTGCGCGAGGCGCTGCGCCTGCTCCAGGCGGAGGCACTCGTCGTCGAGCTGCCGACCGGGGGAGTGCGCGTCGCGCCGCTGGACGTCGCGGACGCGCGTCGCGTCTACGACGTGCGCGCCCGCCTCGAGGGCCTTCTCGCCCGGGACGCGTGCGAGCGCGCCACGCCCGACGACGTCGCCCGCCTCGCCCGCCTCGTGACCCTCATGGACGCCGTGCGCGACCACGAGGAGGAGGTGCTGCGCGTCGGCGCCCAGTTCCACGGCGAGATCGAGGCGCTCGCCGACAACCGCTGGGGGTCGGCGCTCCTGCGCCAGATCCGTGGCCACGTCGACCGGTACCGCGCACTCGCCGCGCGTCGCCGCGTCGGCACCACCGACCACGTCGACGAGCACCGCGCCGTCGCCGACGCGATCGCGAGCCGCGACCCCGCCGCGGCCGAGGCCGCGATGCGGGCCCACATCGAGCGCAGCGCCGCACTCGCCGAGCAGTCGCTGCGCGCCGTCGGGCCCACGGCCGACGCCCCCTGACCACCGCCCACCGCACGACGGAGAGACCGATGCCGTACACCCACCACCTGCGCGTCTACCCCAGCGCGGAGCCGCTCGACCGCACCGACCAGCTCGCGTGGAAGCTCGCCGAGCTCGCGACGGACCCGGTCGAGGTCACGCCCGAGGTCGTCGACATGATCGTCAACCGCGTCATCGACAACGCAGCCGTCGCCGCGGCGAGCCTGACGCGCGGCCCCGCGGTCGCCGCGCGCGGCCAGGCGCTCGCGCACCCGTACGCGCCGGGATCGACGGTGTTCGGCTGCGCCCTCGCGACGCGCACGAGCCCCGAGTGGGCGGCGTGGGCGAACGGCGTCGCGGTCCGCGAGCTCGACTTCCACGACACGTTCCTCGCCGCCGAGTACTCCCACCCGGGCGACAACATCCCGCCCATCCTCGCCGTCGCCCAGCACGCCGGGTCCGACGGCGCCGCGGTCGTCCGGGCGATCGCGACCGGCTACGAGATCCAGGTCGACCTCGTGCGCGCGATCAGCCTGCACCGGCACAAGATCGACCACGTCGCGCACCTCGGGCCGTCGGCCGCGGCGGGCATCGGCACGCTGCTCGGCCTCGACACCGAGACGGTGTTCCAGGCGATCGGCCAGGCCCTGCACACGACGACGGCCACGCGCCAGTCCCGCAAGGGCCAGATCTCCACGTGGAAGGCGCACGCCCCGGCGTTCGCGGGCAAGGTCGCGGTCGAGGCCGTGGACCGCGCGATGCGCGGCCAGACGTCGCCCGAGCCGATCTACGAGGGCGAGGACGGCGTCGTCGCGTGGCTGCTCGACGGCCCGGACGCGGCGTACGACGTCGTGCTCCCGGCCCCCGGCGAGCCCAAGACCGCGATCCTCGACACGTACACCAAGGAGCACTCCGCGGAGTACCAGTCGCAGGCGCTCATCGACCTCGCCCGCGCGCTGCACGACGAGCACCCGTGGCTCGCCGACCCCGAGAACGTCACGTCGATCGTCATCCACACGAGCCACCACACCCACTACGTCATCGGCTCCGGCGCGAACGACCCGCAGAAGTACGACCCGACGGCGTCGCGCGAGACGCTCGACCACTCGATCCCGTACATCTTCGCGGTCGCGCTGCAGGACGGCGGCTGGCACCACGTCGACTCGTACGCCCCCGAGCGGGCCGGCCGCCCGGACACGGTCGCGCTGTGGGCCAAGGTCACGACGGCCGAGGACCCCGAGTGGACGCGTCGCTACCACTCGACCGACCCGGCGGAAAGGGCGTTCGGCGGGCGCGTGGAGATCGAGCTGGCCGACGGCGGACGGCTCGTCCGCGAGATCGCCGTCGCCGACGCGCACCCGCTCGGTGCGCGGCCCTTCGGCCGCGAGCAGTACGTCAAGAAGTTCCGCACGCTCGCGGCGGGCGTGCTCGAGGACGCGGAGATCGAGCGCTTCCTCGACCTCGCGCAGCGCCTCCCGTCGCTCACGCCCGCCGAGGTGCGCGAGCTGACGATCGTCGGGCGCCCGGGCCTCCTCGACGCGGTCCCCACCCCGACCGGTCTCTTCGAGCTCGGGCGCGACGAGGTCGGTGGGGCGCGCGCCGAGTTCGAGGGGGAGGGCTTCACCATGCACGAGGCGCCCGACGCCGCGGCGCAGCCCGGCGGACACGGTGACCCTGCGCCGTCGGGCACCACGACCACCGAGGGAGAGGCCCGCTGATGCTGTACAGCCAGGTGACGGCGTCGGACAAGCGGCGCGCGTTCCGCGCGGCGCTCGACGCCGCGGCGACCACGGGGGAGCCGCTGCGGCTCCCGGGCGCGTTCAACCCGCTGTCCGCGCGCCTGATCCAGGACAAGGGCTTCGAGGGCGTGTACGTGTCGGGGGCCGTGCTGTCGGCCGACCTCGGCCTGCCCGACATCGGTCTCACGACCCTCACTGAGGTCGCGGGGCGCTCGCAGCAGATCGCGCGCGTCACCGACCTGCCCGCGCTCGTCGACGCCGACACCGGCTTCGGCGAGCCGATGAACGTCGCGCGCACCGTCCAGGCGCTCGAGGACGCGGGCGTCGCCGGCACGCACGTCGAGGACCAGGTCAACCCCAAGCGGTGCGGCCACCTCGACGGCAAGGAGGTCGTCGGGCTCGACGAGGCGGCCAAGCGCGTGCGCGCGGCCGCCGACGCGCGCCGCGACCCGGGCTTCCTCGTCATGGCGCGCACCGACGTCCGCGGCACGATCCCCGGCGACGCCGGACTGCGCGCCGCGATCGACCGCGCGAAGGCGCTCGTCGACGCGGGCGCCGACGCGATCTTCCCGGAGGCGATGAAGGACCTGTCCGAGTTCGAGGCCGTCGCGTCGGCCGTGGACGTGCCCGTGCTCGCCAACATGACCGAGTTCGGCAAGTCCGAGCTCTTCACGCGCCGTCAGCTCGGCGACGCCGGGGTCCGGCTGATCATCTACCCCGTCACGCTCCTGCGGGTCGCGATGGGCGCCGCCGAGCGCGCGCTCGACGAGATCGCCGCGACCGGCACCCAGGCGGGGCAGGTCGAGGGCATGCAGACGCGCGCGCGCCTCTACGAGCTGCTCGACTACGCCGCCTACAACACCTTCGACGAGGGCATCTTCACCTACCGGCCCTGACGACCGGCCGGTGCCGCGAGCCCGTCGGCCGCGGCACCGGCATCTCCCCGCGACCCGTGCTGCACGAAGGAGTGACCGCATGACCACCTCCCCGACCACCACCGAGGGACCCGAGATCCGCAAGGGGCTCGCGGGCGTCGTCGTCGACGTCACGGCGATCTCGAAGGTCAACCCCGACACGAACTCGCTGCTCTACCGCGGCTACCCGGTGCAGGACCTCGCCGCCCGGCGCAGCTTCGAGGAGGTGTCCTCCCTCCTGTGGCACGGCGAGCTCCCGACGCCCGAGCAGCTCGCCGAGCAGACCGCCGTCGAGCGCGCGCACCGCGCCCTGCCCGGCAACGTGCGCAACGCGATCCTCGAGCTCCCGACGACGTGCCACCCCATGGACGTCGTGCGCACCGCGATCTCCCAGCTCGGCGCGCACGACCCCGACGCCGAGGACTCCTCGCCCGAGGCCGAGCAGGCCAAGGCCGTCCGCCTGTGGGCCGTGCTGCCCGCCGCCGTCGCGCTCGACCAGCGCCGCCGTCGTGGGCAGCAGATCGTCGAGCCCCGCGACGACCTCACCTACGCCGAGAACTTCCTGTGGATGACGTTCGGCGAGGAGCCCGAGCCCGCCGTCGTGCGAGCCTTCGAGGTCTCGATGGTGCTCTACGCCGAGCACTCGTTCAACGCCTCGACGTTCACGGCGCGCGTCATCACGTCCACGCTGTCCGACCTGCACTCGGCGGTGACCGGCGCCGTCGGGGCGCTCAAGGGCCCGCTCCACGGCGGCGCGAACGAGGCCGTCATGGCGACGTTCGCCGAGATCGGGACCGCCGACCGCGCCGAGGCCTGGCTCGACGACGCGCTCGCGCACAAGCGCAAGATCATGGGCTTCGGGCACCGCGTCTACAAGCACGGCGACTCGCGCGTCCCCACCATGCGCGCGACCCTCGACGACCTCGTCGCGCACTACGGCCGCCAGGACCTCCTCGACCTCTACGTCGCGCTCGAGGCCGCGATGACCGAGCGCAAGAACATCCTCCCCAACCTCGACTACCCGGCGGGCCCCGCGTACCACCTCATGGGCTTCGACACCCCGATGTTCACCCCGCTGTTCGTCGCGTCGCGCGTGGTGGGCTGGACGGCGCACGTCATGGAGCAGCGCGCCGCCAACGCCCTCATCCGCCCGCTCAGCGAGTACGTCGGCCCGCCCCAGCGCGACCTCCCCTGACGCCGGAGCCCCCTCCGCCGAACATGCGGTTGCCGCCCGGTCCGGGCACCTGACGGGCGGCAACCGCCTGATCGCCGCACGCGGGGGGTCAGCCGACGAAGGACTCCAGCTCGGTGCGGTCCACCGGACCGTCGCGGTGGATGAGCGCCTTGACGTCCTCCATGCGGTCCCAGACGTTGACGGCCATGCCCGCCTCGACGCGGCCGTCCTTGACCCAGAACGCGACGAGCTCGCGGTCGGGGACGGAGCCGGAGACCACGACCTCGTCGTAGGCGTCGGGGCCCGCGACGAAGCCGAGGTACTCCATGCCGACGTCGTACTGGTCGGAGAAGAAGTACGGCAGCTCCGGGTACGGGTCGGTCGCGCCGAGCATCGCGCGCGCCGCGTGCGGGCCCTGGTTGAGCGCGGTCGCCCAGTGCTCGACGCGCACCGACCGCCCGTAGCGTGCCGACGGCACGCTCGCGACGTCGCCGGCGACGAAAACGTCGGGGTCCGTGGTCTGGAGCGTCGCGGAGGCGACGACGCCGCCCGTCGCGGAGTCGAGCGCGAGGCCGGCGTCCCGAGCGAGCGCGACGTGCGGGACCGCGCCCACGGCGACGAGCACGAGGTCGGCGTCGACGTGCGTCCCGTCGGCGATGTCGACGCCCGTCACACGGCCGTCCGCGCCCGAGATGCCCGTGACCTGGGCACGGCGGTGCAGGTGCACCCCGTGGTCGGTGTGGACCTGCCCGTACAGCTCGCCCATCTCCGGGCCGAGAACCCGCTCGAGCGGGTGCGTGCCGAGCCCGATCACCGTGACGTCCAGACCGAGCGTGCGGGCGGACGCCGCGACCTCGAGCCCGATCCAGCCGTCGCCGACGATCGCGAGCCGCCCCGTGCCGCCGTCGTGGGCGGCGCGCAGCGCGGCGGCGAGGGCGTCGCTGTCGTCGAGCGTGCGCAGCTCGTGGATGCCGTCCAGGTCGAGGCCGGGCAGCGGGATCTGCCGCGGCGCCGAGCCCGTGGCGAGCAGCAGCTTCTCGTACGGCAGGGTCCGGCCGTCGGCGAGGGACACGCTCCGGCCCGCGAGGTCGACGGCGGTCGCGTCGGTCTCGGTGAGCAGCTCGACGTCGTGCTCGGCGTACCAGTCCGCGGAGAGGGGGAACACCGACTCGCGCTCCGCCTCGCCGCGCAGGTAGTCCTTCGACAGCGGCGGCCGCTCGTACGGTCGGTGCCGCTCGCGCGCGACGACGGTCAGCCCGCCGTCGTAGCCCTCGCCGCGCAGCGTCTCGACGGCCTTCGCGGCGGCGAGCCCTCCTCCGACGACGACGTGACGTCCAGCGCTCATGACGACCTCCGCAGTGACTCGGGTGCCCGGGACTCGGGCGGACGGCCCCAGTCTGGCGCGTTCTCGTACACCGTGCGAGGTGCGGCCACGGCACGCACCGACGCCTCGCCGACGGTGGCGATCACACGTTTCGCGTGACGACCCCCGGCGCGTCCCCGGGCAGGCTTGTCCACGACAGCACCCGCCGTGCACCGCGCGGCGGCACCCGCGCGGAGGAGGTGCCGTGAGCATCGTCGTCGGCGCGATCGTGACCGCCGTCGTCGTCGCCGTGGCGGTCGCGACGATGCTGCTCGTCCGGCGGCGCGCACCGGCCGGCAGCCGGTTCAGCGACGGCGACCGGGCGTCCGGGGTCTTCGGGGTGGTCGCCACGGGCTTCTCCGTGCTCCTGGGGTTCATCGTGTTCCTCGCCTTCGAGTCGTACGACGAGGCCCGGAGCGGCGCCGAGGCCGAGGCGCGGATCGTCGTGCAGCAGCTCGAGACCGCGCAGTTCTTCGCCCCCGACGACGCGACGCGGCTGTCCGGGGAGCTCGTCTGCTACGCCCGGTACGTGGTCGCGAGCGAGTGGGAGCAGATGGCGGACGGCGCGCTCGGCGAGGCGGTCAACCCGTGGGGGGTCGCGCTCTACCGGACGGTGCGCGACGTCGTGCCCGCGTCGGACACCCAGCAGTCCGCCTACGACCGGTGGATGGACCAGACCGCGGCCCGCGAGGACGCCCGCCAGTCCCGCGTGCACGGCGCGGAGGGCCTGATCCCGCTGCCGCTGTGGCTCGTCCTCTTCGTCGTCTCCGCGACCGTCTTCGTCTTCCTGCTCTTCTTCGCCGACTCCGCGGAGCGTGCCGCGACGCAGGGCCTGCTCATGGGCAGCGTCACGCTCGTCATCACGCTCCTGCTGTGCCTGCTCGCGTTCTTCGACCACCCGCACGGGCACCAGGTCGGCAAGCTGCAGCCGACGGCGATGGAGCGCGCCCTCGTCCTCCTGGTGGGGGAGGCGGACGCGGCGGGGGTGGCGATCGACCCGCCGTGCGACGCCGCCGGGACGGCGACAGGCCAGGGTGCGGACCGGTCCTGAGGACGGGTCGGGGGGAGCGTGGACGTCCGAGCGGGCGCCCCTGTCGGCGGACATGATGAAGGCCCGGAATCGTGCGATTCCGGGCCTTCAGCCTGGTCGGGGTGACAGGATTTGAACCTGCGACCTCTTCGTCCCGAACGAAGCGCGCTACCAAGCTGCGCCACACCCCGGTTGCTCGTCCGCACGACGATCGACGAGGAGACCTCGTCTTCCGCGCGGGAAGCCTGCTCAGAATAGCCGACGAAGTGCCGTGCGACGAAACTCGATTCCCGTGACCCCGGCGACACCCGGTGCGCGCCCTCGTGGAGAGGGTGCGCGCGGCGCCCTCAGCGTGCCGTCAGGGTGAGCAGCGTCGCCTCGGGGCGGCACGCGAACCGCACCTGCGCGTACGGCGAGGTGCCTGCACCGGCGGAGACGTGGAGCCACGTCGAGTCCTCGCCACCGGGTGCGTCGGGCCGCGCGCCGGGCCAGCCGTGCAGGCCCTTGGCCCGCCGGCGGTCGATGTCGCAGTTCGTCACGAGCGCGCCGAACCCGGGCACGCAGAGCTGCCCGCCGTGGGTGTGGCCCGCGAGGACCAGCTCCGCCGCGTCGTCGTGCATGGCGTCCAGCACACGCCGGTACGGCGCGTGCGTGACCCCGACGCGGAGCACCGGGCCGTCGTCCGACGCCCCCTCGGAGCCGGCACCGGGACCGCCCGGACCGGAGGGTGCCGGGAAGACGTCCCTGTCGAGGTGGGGGTCGTCCACGCCGACGAGGTCGAGGCGGACGCCGCCGACCTCCAGGACGTCGCGACGGTTCGTGAGGTCGGCCCAGCCCGCGCCGCGCATCGCCGCGGCGAGCTCGCCCGCCGGGAGCAGCCGGGCCTCGCCGGCGAACGGGACGCGCGCGTCCGGCAGGAGGTACCGCGCCGGGTTCTTGGGGACGGGCGCGTAGTAGTCGTTCGACCCCATGACGAAGGCGCCGGGCGTCGACAGCAGCGGCTCGAGCGCGTGCAGCAGCGGGTCGAGCGAGTCGACGTGCGCCAGGTTGTCGCCCGTGTCGACGACGAGGTCCGGCTCGAGCTCGGCGAGCGAGCGCACCCACTCGATCTTGCGCCGCTGGCCGGGGACCAGGTGGAGGTCCGAGACGTGGAGCACCCGCAGGTCGGGCGTGCCGGCGGGCAGCACGGGCACGGTCGCCCGGCGGAGCGTGAAGAGCTTGGTCTCGACGTGCGCGTACGCCACACCGGTCAGGCCGACGGCGGCGAGCGCGCCGAGCCCGCGCAGGGCCCGGCGTCGGCCGACGGCGCTCAGCCGTTCCCCCCGCCGCCGAGGTTGCCGAACCACTCGCCGAGGTCGACGTCGTCGCGGCCGGCCCCGTTCCCGCGGTCACCGCGGTCGCCACGGCCTCCGCCCGCGTCGGCGTCGGGCTGCTCGTCGCCGCCGCCCTGGTCGCCGCCGCCCTGGTCACCACCACCCTGGTCACCGCCGCCGTCGCCACCCTCGGGCGTCGTCGGCGCCGTGGGCGGCGGGGCGGGGGCGTTGACCCGCTTCCAGTCCGGGTCGGCGAAGCCCGGGGCGGGCTGGCCGGCGAGGATCTGGTTCATGTAGTCGCGCCAGGTCGGTGCGGCCAGGCTCGAGCCGTACCAGAAGGACCGTGACTTGCCGTTGATCGTGAACCAGCGGCCCGTGTCGAGATGGTTCATCGGCACGTCGCTCTCGGCGTTGCCGATCCACACGGCGGTGACGACCTGCGGGGTGTACCCGATGAACCACGTGTGCGTGTTGTTGTTCGCCGTGCCGGTCTTGCCGGCAGCGGGCCGCCCGTCGGCGAGCCCGTTGCCGCGCCCGGAGCCCTGCGTGAGCACCTGCTGCAGCGCGTAGGTCACCGTGTTCGCGACCGTGGGGTCGATGGCGTTGGGCTGGCAGTTCGCGGACGGCACCGGGAGCTCCTGGCCGTCGGAGTCGAGGACCTTGGTGATCGCGACGGGCGAGCAGTACGTGCCGCCGCTCGCGAAGGTCGCGTACGCAGCGGCCATCTGCAGCGGGGAGGAGTTCTGGGTGCCGAGGATCATCGACGCCTGGACGTCGACGACGCCTTCGTCCCTGAGCATCGACGGCTGGAAGCCGGCGGCCTTGGCGGTGTTCGCGATGCCGCACAGGTCGAGCTGGCTCGCCATCGTCGTGTAGGCGGTGTTCACCGAGTTGTACGTCGCCTTGAGGACGGACATGGAACCGCTGCCCGGGCCGTCGGAGTTGGCCGGCGTCCACTTGTCGTTGCCGAGCCGCTTGCAGCTCGCGTGGAAGTCGCGGTTGATGACCCAGGTGCGCTTGTTGGCGTTCACCGTCTCGTACAGCGAGTGCCCCTGGTTGAGCCACTCGGCGAGCACGAAGGGCTTCCACGTCGAGCCGGGGGAGAACCCGTTCGACGAGCCGTGCGCCTGGTCGACGCTGTAGTTGACGGCCGTCGTGTTCGGCGCGGGCTCCTGGGTGTTGTCGAACGCGCGGTTCTGCGCCATCGCGAGGATGTTGCCGGTCCCCGGCTCGACGGTGACGATCGCGTCCTCGATCTGGCTCGGGTCGTCCGCCGGGACCGCCGCGGCCGCGTGTTGCTCGGCCGCCGCCTGCATCGCCGGGTCGAGCGTCGTGTAGATGTCCAGGCCACCGCGGTAGAGCAGCGTCTGGCGCTCCTCCTTGGTCTCGCCGAACACCGGGTCGGACATGATGATCTTCGTGACGTAGTCGCAGAAGAACGCCGAACCACCGGATGCCTGGCAGCCCGCCTCGAGCGGCTGGACCGAGAGCGTCTCGGCGATCGACCGGGTGCGGCCCGTGTCGTACTCCTCGCGGGTGATGAACCCCTGCTGGTACATCTGGTTGAGCACGATGTCGCGTCGCTTCTGGGCGTTCTCCGGCTCCGTGGTCGGGTCGTACGTCGACGGAGCCTTGGTGATCCCCGCGATCGTCGCGGCCTCGACGTAGTCGAGGTCGATCGCGCTCTTGTTGAAGTAGTGCCGCGCCGCCGTCTCCACGCCGTAGACCGAGCGGCCGAACTGCGCGATGTTGAGGTAGCCCTGGAGGATCTCCTCCTTGGTCATCTTCTTCTCGAGCGCGATGGCCAGCTTGGCCTCGCGCGCCTTGCGCCCGAGCGACTTCTCGTTGGCCTCGTAGAGCGCCATGGTGTCGTCGTCGCGGACCGCCTGCTCGATGAGCACGTTCTTCACGTACTGCTGCGTGAGCGTCGAGGCACCCTGGGTGTCGCCGCCCGTGATGTTGTTGACGACCGCGCGGGGGAGACCCTCGACGTCGACGCCGCCGTGGTCCCAGAAGCGCTTGTCCTCGATCGCGATGACCGCGTTCTTCATCGCGTCCGAGACCTGGTCCAGCGGGACCACGATGCGGTTCTCGGTGTAGAACGTCGCGAGGCGCGTCGTGCCGTCGTTGGCGTAGATGCGCGACTGCTCGGACAGCGGGCCGGGCTCGAGGTCCGCCGGCAGCTCGTCGAAGACCTCGACCGCGGTGTCGGTCGCCGTGTTCGCCCCGGCGGCGAGCGGGACGAGCAGCCCGGCGGCGAGGACGCCGCCGACGCCGGAGACCAGCACGAACGCCAGGAAGAGGGCGACGAGCTGGTACGCGTTGATCTGCCGGCCGCGAGGACGCACACGGGAAGCCATGGTGACAACCCTACGGGAGCGACCCTGGGAGGGCCCCGGGATCCCGGGCCCCGCGGGTGTGCGGGTTGTGTAAGCATCCCGCGGCGACGTCCTCGGCGGTGCCCGCGGGGGCCGACTACGCTCGCCCCATGGCAACCACGTGGGAGTACGCGACCATCCCCCTCATCATCCACAACACCAAGGCCGTCCTCGACCAGTGGGGCTCCGACGGCTGGGAGCTCGTCCAGGTCGTCACCGGCCCCGACGGCAACGGCCTCGTCGCCTACCTGAAGCGCCCGACCGGGGAGAAGTAGTGGCGGGCTTCCCCGCCGGGACGATCGCCGCGCGCCTGACGGAGCTCGGCCTCGCCCTGCCGCCGGTGGCGGCGCCCGTCGCCGCCTACGTGCCCGCCGTGCGCTCGGGCCGGTACGTCCACACGTCGGGCCAGCTCCCGTTCGTGGACGGCGCGCTGCCCGCGACGGGCAAGGTCGGCGACGGCGAGGGGCTCGTCCCGCCCGCCGACGCCGCGGCCCTCGCGCGGCAGTGCGCGCTCAACGCGCTCGCCGCCGTGCACGACCTCGTCGGGAACCTCGACCAGGTCGCCCGCGTCGTCAAGGTCGTCGGGTTCGTGGCGAGCGACCCGTCCTTCACGGGCCAGCCCGGCGTCGTCAACGGGGCGAGCACCCTGCTCGGGGAGGTCTTCGGCGAGGCGGGCGTCCACGCCCGCAGCGCCGTCGGCGTCGCGGTCCTGCCGCTCGACGCCCCGGTCGAGGTCGAGATCGTCGTGGAGCTCGCGGAGTAGCGCCCCCGCCGGCACGCGAACGGGGTCGGCGACCAGGTCCTCCCGGACCCGGTCGCCGACCCCGTCCTCGTCGGTGGCGGCCGGTCAGCGCGCGCGGCGCTCCAGGCGGTCCATGTCGAGCAGGACGACGGCCCGGCCCTCGCGGCGCACCCAGCCGCGCGTCGCGAAGTCGGCGAGCGCCTTGTTCACGGTCTCGCGCGACGCGCCGACGAGCTGCGCGAGCTCCTCCTGCGTGAGGTCGTGCGCGACGCGGATGCCCTCGTCCGTCTCCTCGCCGAAGCGGGTCGAGAGGTCGAGCAGCGCCTTGGCGACGCGGCCCGGGACGTCGGAGAACACGAGGTCGGCCAGCGTCTCGTTGGTGCGGCGCAGGCGACGCGCGAGGGCGTTGAGCAGGTGCTTGGCGACGCTCGGGTGCTTCTCGATCCACTCGACGAGCTGGTCGTGCCCGAGCTCGTAGATGACGGAGTCGGCGACGGAGCTCGCGGTGGCGGTGCGGGGGCCCGGGTCGAACAGGGAGAGCTCCCCGAACATCTCGCCGGGGCCGAGGATCGACAGGAGGTTCTCGCGGCCGTCGTTGGAGCGGCGCCCCAGCTTGATCTTGCCGCTCGCGATCACGTAGAGGCGGTCGCCCGGCTCGCCCTCGCGGAACAGCACGTCGCCGCGGGAGAGCTCGATCTGCTGCATCGACTCGAAGAGGGTGCGCGTCTCGTCCGCGTCCATCGTCGCGAACAGGGGGGCGGAGAGCACAACGTCGTCGTCCACGCGGGGTGTCCTATCGTCTCGTCCTCGGAAATGTTCCAGGACAAGTCTGCCCTACGGCTGCAACTCGGGTGTCGGGGGCGGCGGCTACGGTGGGTCCGTGACCACCACCGAGCCGGCCCGCACGGGGGCGCCGAAGCCCGAGTCGCACCTCGCCCTCGTCCGGCGGGCGCGACGCACCAACCGCGAGCTCGCGGTCACGTATCCGGACGCGCACTGCGAGCTGGACTTCACGACGCCGCTCGAGCTGCTCGTCGCGACCGTCCTGTCCGCGCAGACGACGGACAAGCGCGTGAACCTCACGACCCCGGCGCTGTTCGCGCGCTACCCGGACGCCGCGGCGTACGCGGGCGCGGACCGGGAGGAGCTCGAGGAGCTGCTGCGCCCCACCGGGTTCTTCCGGGCGAAGGCGCAGTCGGTCATCGGCATCGGCCAGGCGCTCGTCGAGCGGTACGACGGCGAGGTGCCGGGACGTCTGGAGGACCTCGTGACCCTGCCGGGCGTGGGCCGCAAGACGGCGAACGTCGTGCTGGGCAACGCGTTCGGCGTGCCGGGGCTGACGGTCGACACCCACTTCGGCCGGCTCGTGCGCCGCCTCGGCTGGACCACCGAGGAGGACCCGGTCAAGGTCGAGCAGGTCGTCGGGGGGCTGGTCGAGAAGTCGGAGTGGACGATGCTCTCGCACCGGCTGATCTTCCACGGCCGCCGGGTGTGCTTCGCGCGCAAGCCCGCGTGCGGTGCGTGCACGATCGCGCGCTGGTGCCCGTCCTTCGGCGTCGGCGAGGTCGACCCGGTCAAGGCGGCGAAGCTCGTCAAGACGAGCTGAGCTCCGGGGCTACACCGCGCGCGGGAGCCAGTCCAGCAGCAGGTCCGTCACGGCGTCGGGCGCCTCCTCGGGGAGGTAGTGGCCGGCATCGTCCACGACCTCGAAGCGGAAGTCGCGGGCGAGCGCGGCACCGTCGGCGTCGGCGAGGTCGCGCCGCACGAGGCCGTCCGCCCCGGCGTGGACCTGCAGCGCGGGGACGTCGATCGGGCGGCGGAGCGCGGCGAGGAAGCGGCGGCCGTCGGGGCGGGGGGTCGAGCGCACCGCCCAGCGCAGCGACTCCATGGCGGTGTGCGCCGCGAACGGGATGCGCATGACGGTGCGGTACGTGTCGACGACGTCGGGCGCGAAGGGCGTGGCCGCGCCGGTCGCGAGCACCTCGGCCACGAGGTCGCCGCGGACGAGCGCCCGCTCGGGCAGCGTGGGCACCTGGTAGAACGCGAGCTGACGCAGCGCGGCGGGTGTGAGCAGGCGGCGGGCCGAGGTGTGCAGCCGCGCGGGGTGCGGCGCGGAGAACGCCGCGACGCCGGCCGTGACGGCGGGCTGGAGCGCGGCCATCGCCCAGGCGAGGCTGCCGCCCGTGCCGTGACCCACGACGACGGCGCGCCCGGAACCGAGCGAGCGGACGACCCCCGCGATGTCGCGGGTGCGGGTCGGCGCGTCGTAGCCGATCGGCGGCTTGTCGGAGGCGCCGACGCCCCGGACGTCCATCGCGGCGACGCGGTAGCCCGCCGCGGCGAGCGGCTCGATCTGGTGGCGCCACGCCCACCAGAACTGCGGGAAGGAGTGGAGCAGGACGACCAGCGGCGGCCCGGGGTCCCGGACCCCGCGGTCCTCGGGACCGGCGAGCGCGACGTGGAAGCGCGCGCCGTTGGCCGGGACGAGCTCATGGCGCCAGGGGCCGTCGGGCAGCGCGGACGTGAAGTCGGAGGGGTCGGGCGTCACCCGGACGAACCTACCGGGGTCCCGGGCCCGCTGTCGGCCGACGACCCGGCGGTGCCCGCCCCGGCGTCGTCCACGCCCTCGGCGGGGCGGCGGTCCTTCGGCGGGTCGAACCGGTACCCGACGTTGCGCACCGTCCCGATGAGCTGCTCGTGCTCGGGGCCGAGCTTGGCGCGCAGGCGCCGGACGTGGACGTCGACGGTCCGCGTGCCGCCGTAGTAGTCGTAGCCCCACACCTCCTGGAGCAGCTGGGCGCGGGTGAACACGCGGCCAGGGTGCTGCACGAGGTACTTGAGGAGCTCGAACTCCTTGTACGTGAGGTCGATGGGGCGGCCGCGCAGCCGTGCGGTGTAGCCGCTCGCGTCGATCGCGAGCTCACCGGCCGCGATCTCCTGGGGGCCGTCCTCGGCCGGGCCGCGCGCGGACCGCTCGATGACGAGGCGCAGCCGGGCCTCGACCTCCGCCGGGCCGGCGCCCTCCAGGAGGAGGTCGTCCGCGCCCCACTCCGCCGTGACGACGGTCAGCCCGCCCTCGGTGAGGACGAGCACGAGCGGGACGGTGAGCCCGGTGGCGTGCAGGAGGCGGCACGTGGTGCGGGCCGCGACGAGGTCGCGCCGCGCGTCGAGCAGCACGACGTCGGAGTCCGGGGCGTCGACGAGCGCCGACGGCTCCATGGGAAGGACCCGGATGCGGTGCGAGAGCAGGCCGAGCGCGGGCAGGACCTCGACGGAACCGCCTGTCGCGGGGGTGAGGATGAGCAGGTCCGCCATCCGGCACCTCCTTCCGGGTCGCGGGGCGCGGGCGGCGCCCCCGGGCGTCGACGCGTGGCGACCGGGCCGGGACGTACCTCTGCGGGGCTCGCCACGTCATCGGCCACGTTCTCGGTCCGTGGATGGTTACCGTATCGCGTGCCGGGCGCGGACACGGCGAACGTCCCACGGCCGTGCGCGCGCCGGGCCGGTAGGCGGTCCGGCGGGAGACTCTGCGACACTCTGAGGCGTGCTGCACGACCCGACGCCCTCCCGCGACCCCCGAACGGGGCGCTGACCGCGTGGACCTCTCGACCCGGGCCGTCGTCACGGCGTGCCTCGCCGCGGGCATCGCCGTCGCCGCGTTCTTCGGCCCGCTCCCGCTCGCCGCGGCGTCGGGGGCCCTGGCCCTGATCGTCGCGATCGGGTGGCCGCGCCTGCTCGACATCCCCGTCCACGGCGGGACGCGCGTCGTCATCGCGATCGCCGGGCTCGGCGCCGTGGGCGCGACGGCCGCGACGCACGGCGAGCCCGCGCTGCGGCACCTGCCCGTGGTGCTCGCGCTCGCCGTGGTGCTCGCGTTCGTCGCCGAGCTCCTGCGCCGCGACGGGCGCCCGCGCCTGGTCGAGTCGCTCATCGGGACCGTGAGCGGGATCGTCGTCGCGACGTCGTGCGCGGGCTGGATCGCGACGGGCCGCACCGACGCGGGCGAGTCCCTGGTCGTGACGTGCGCGGTGGCGCTGGCCGTCGCCTCCGCGGTCTCGGCGCTGCCGCTCGGCGGCTGGACCAACGCCGCGCTCACCCTGGGCCTCGCGGTCGCCGCGGGCGGTGCCGTCGGGTACGTCATGCCCGACCTCGACCTGCTGAGCGGCGTCTGGTCCGGCGTCGTCGCGGGCCTGCTCGTCGCGTCGCTCCACGCGCTCTTCGACCAGCTCCCGGAGCTGCGGGGGCGCCTCGGCGCGTTCTCCGCGACGGCGCTGCCGGTCGCGGTCGGCGGGACGCTGATCTTCGTGGTGGGCCGGGTGATCGTGGGATGACGCCGGGGGCGCTCCCCGTCGTCCTCCTCGGCGCGACCCTGCTCGCGACGCTCGCGCTCGGCGTGTGGTGGCAGCGGCGCCAGGGGGTCGTGCGGGCGCCGCGCGCGTCGTCGTCCGGGTCCACGGCCGACGACGGCGCCGCGTCCTTCGACTGGCCCGCCCACGGCGTCGTGCTGGGCGCCCGCGGCACGTTCGTCCAGTTCTCGGCGGAGCTGTGCGCGCCGTGCCGGGCGACGGCGCGCGTCCTCGGCGAGGTCAGCGCGGCGCACGACGACGTGACGCATCGTGAGATGGACGTCGACGACCACCTCGACCTGGTGCGAGCATTCGGCATACTGCGCACGCCGACCGTCCTCGTGCTCGACGCGGAGGGTCGGGAGGTCGCCCGCGCGAGCGGGGGGATGAACCGCGCCCAGGCGCTCGCGGCGCTCGCCGCCGCGGACGCGGGAGCGGCCTCCGCGACCGCGCACGACGCCTGACCCACGCCGTCCCCGACGGCCGCACCGGAGGAGACCGCATGAGCGACCAGGCTGGCCGAGGCGACGCCGCGACGGAGCACGGGTCCGCGCCCGCCGGCATCGACCCGCGCGGGCCGCGCGCGGGGGCCGGCATCACGGCGCTGCTGCTCGCGGTCGTCATCCTCCTGTGGACGTCGCCCGCCGCGCTCGTGCTGCTCGCGGTCGTCGCGGCGAGCTTCCTGCTCGGCGCGATCCGGGGCGCGCAGGGCACGTGGCAGGCCTGGGTCTACCGGGTGGTCGTGCTCCCGCGCATCGGCCCGACGGCGGAGCGCGAGGACCCGAGGCCGCCGCGGTTCGCGCAGGCGGTCGGCCTGGTCATCACCGGCGCGGGGGTCGTGCTGGGGCTGCTGGGCGTCGACGGTGCCGTGCCGGCCGCGGCGGCGCTCGCGCTCGTGGCCGCCGTCCTCAACGCCGCGTTCGGCCTGTGCCTGGGCTGCGAGCTGTACCTGCTGCTGCGCCGGGTGGCTCCCGCGCGCTGACGCTCCCGCGCTGACGCTCCCGCGCTGACGCTCCCGCGCACCGACCGCGCCGGTGAACCGGTGCGGTCGGCCACGGGTCAGTAGACGAGGGCCTGAGCGCCCTCGCGCAGCGCCTCCTCGACGAACACCGCCGCGCCGGCGATCCGCACGCCGGGGAGCACGTCGTCGGCCGTGATGCCGCGGCGCGCGGCGCACTGCGTGCACACGGTGAGCGTGCCGGCGGCGAGCACGGCGTCGAGCAGGTCGGGCAGCGGGGCCGCGTGCTCCAGCTCGAGCCCGGCGGCGCGCCCGGGCAGCCCGAACCACGCGGCTTCGCCCGTGAGCCACACGCTCACCTCGACGCCCGCCGCGACCGCCGCGGCGGCGACGGTGAACGCCTGGTTGGCGGCCTCGGGGCGGTCGAGCCCCGACGTGGCCTTGACGACGAGCGAGCGCTGACGGGGAGCCGCGGGGGGCGGCACGGTGTCGGTCACGCGGCCGAGCGTAGCCCTCCCGGGGAGCCGGTCCCCGCCCGCGGCGTGGTCGTCCCGCCCGGCCGGTAGGATCGGCCGCATGAGCCCGCACACTCTCGAGCTGATCTTCCTCGGCCTCCTCCTCGCGGCGACGGTCACCATCACGTGGTTCGCGGGGTACGTCGTCTACAAGCTCTACAAGGGCCAGCGCTGACGCTGCCGCGCGGGGCGCGCCCCGCCGCACGCACGTCGCCCCGCCCGACTCCGAGAGGTGGTCGCTGATGCCGTTCGAGTTCCCCGAGGGGCTCGCGCCCGAGGTCTACCCGCTCGCCTGGCTCGTCGGGAGCTGGCGCGGCGAGGGGGTCGTCAAGTACCCGGGCATCGAGGAGACGCCGTTCGTCCACGACGTCGTGTTCGACCACGACGGCGGCCCGTACCTGCGCTACGAGTCGACGCTGCGCCTCCTCGAGACCGAGGTCCCGGAGACCGTCCCCGACGAGAGCGCGTGGCCCGAGCGTGACGCCGCGACGCTGGACGCGGCGGCGTCGGACGCGCCCGTGTGGTCCACCGAGACGGGCTACTGGCGCGTGTCCACCGACCGGCCCGACGGGCTCGAGGACGACCGGCACCCGCTCGAGGTGCTGGTCGCCGACCCGGCGGGCCGCGTGTCCGTGTACCTCGGCGCGGTCGGCAACGGCCGCGTGGACCTGGCGAGCGACCTGATCGCCCGCACGTCCACGGCGTCGGAGGTCACCGCCTCCAAGCGGCTGTACGGGTTCGTCGAGGGCCAGCTCCTGTGGGTGTGGGAATTGGCGGCCTTCGGTGAGCCGTTGCAGTCGTACGCGTCCGCGAAGCTGTCCCGGCGCCCGACGACCTGACCGGCGGGGCCTCGGACGAGCACACCCGCAGGCCCGGACGCGCCGACGAAGGAGGACCACCCGTGACCACCGGCTACACCAGCCCGCTCCTGTCCCGCCACGGTGCGGTGCCCGCGACGGGCCCCGACGAGGGTGTCGCGTGGCACTACGGCGACCCGACCGGGGAGCAGCGCGCCCTGCGCACGGGCGGCGCCGTCGTCGACCAGTCGCACCTCGGCGTCGTGACGGTGACGGGCCCCGACCGGCTGAGCTGGCTGCACTCGATCACGTCGCAGGACCTGACGGACCTCGCCCCGCGCACGTCGACGGAGCTGCTCGTGCTCTCGCCGCAGGGGCACGTCGAGCACGCGGCGTCCGTCGTCGACGACGGCGAGACGACCTGGCTCGTCACCGAGCGCTCGCACGCGGCCGACCTCGCCGCCTGGCTCGACCGCATGAAGTTCATGCTCCGCGTCGAGATCGCCGACGCGACCGACGACTGGGCGGCGCTCGGCGAGCCCGTGGACGCCGAGGGCGCGGAGGGCGAGCCGGTCACGTGGCGCGACCCGTGGCCGCGCGTCACCGGCGGCGGCACGCGCTACGGCCCGCCCGAGGACGAGCACCCGGGCCGCGAGCGGCCGTGGCGGCTCGTGCTGGTGCCGCGGGCCGAGCTGGCCGACGCCGTCGCCGCGCGCGAGGCGGCCGGGTGGCGGCTCGTCGGCACGTGGGCGACCGAGGCGGCCCGTGTCGAGGCGTGGCGGCCGCGGCTCGCGACCGAGGTCGACCACCGGTCGATCCCGCACGAGACGGACTGGCTCCGCACGTCCGTCCACATGCACAAGGGCTGCTACCGGGGCCAGGAGACGATCGCGCGCGTGCACAACCTCGGGCGACCGCCGCGCCGGGTCGTGATGCTGCACCTCGACGGCTCGGGGCACCTGCTGCCGGCGCCCGGCGCCGAGGTCACGCTCGACGGGCGACCCGTCGGCGCCGTGACGTCGGTCGCACGCCACCACGAGCTCGGCCCGATCGCGCTCGCCGTCCTCAAGCGCAGCGTCCCCGAGGACGCGGAGCTCCTCGTCGACTGCGACGGCGGCGCGGTCTCCGCGGCGCAGGAGGTCGTGGTGCCGGGCGAGGGGGTCTCGGTCGACCGCCCCGCCCCGCGCGGCCCTGTCGGCCGGGGAGTCACGCCCCGCGGCGAGGGCGCGCCGACGAGCATGCTGTGACCGCGGGGCCGGCGTCCGGGAGCGGTCCGGGCCCGTCCGCCGGCCCCGGTGCGGTCGACGTCGCCCGCACCGCGTGGCGCCGGCTCCTCCTGCGTGCCCGGATCCGGCAGGGCGCCTCGCGCGTCCGCGTGGCGCTGTGGCCCATCCTCCAGGCGTCGGCCGCCGCGGGCCTCGCGTTCGGCATCGCGCGCTACGGGCTCGGGCACGTCGCTCCCTTCTTCGCCCCCGTCTCCGCGTGGGTGTGCCTCGGGTTCAGCCAGGACCGGCAGCTCCGCCGCGTCCTCGAGCTCGCGGTCGGGGTCGCGATCGGCGTCGGGCTCGGCGACCTCGTGGTCCACGCGATCGGGTCGGGGTGGTGGCAGGTCGCCGTCGTGCTCGCCGTCTCGGCGCTCGCGGCGCGCTTCATCGACCGCGGCGCGATGCTCACGACGCAGGCCGGGGTGCAGGCGATCGTCATCGTCGGGCTCCCGGCCGCGCAGGCGGGCGGCCCGCTCGGACGGTGGACGGACGCGCTGGTGGGCGGCGCCGTGGCGCTCGCGGTCGCGGCGCTCACCCCGGGCGACCCGCGCCGACGTCCCCGGCTGCTGGGTGCCGAGGCGACGACGGAGCTCGCCGCCGTCCTCGACGTCCTCGCGCGGGGGCTGCGCGGTCGCGACCGCGCCGACCTCGAGGCGGCGCTCGTCAAGGGCCGCGCCTCCGAGGGCGCGCTCGAGGACTGGCAGTCGTCAGCGTCGTCGGCGCGCGAGCTCGCGCGCGTCACCGCGGCGGGGCTGCGGCACCGGGACGAGCTGGGCGGGCTCGAGCGCCAGGCCGTCCTCGTGGACCGGGCGATGCGCAGCGTGCGCGTCCTGGCCCGGCGCGCCGTGCCCGTCGCGGGCGGGCCGGACGAGCGGGAGCTCGACGCGGTCGCGGACCTCGTCGCCCGGTTCGGCGCCGGGGTGCACGTGCTCGCCGAGGCGGTCGGCGCCGGTCGCGACCCGGCCGTGGCGCGCGAGGTCCTCCTCGAGGTCGCGCACAGCGCCGACCCGCACGCGCTCGGCGACGGCGACTGGCAGGTGCAGTCGCTCGTGATGCTGGTGCGATCGCCCATCGTCGACCTCCTGGAGGCGGCCGGGGCGACGCCGCAGCAGGCACGCGACGCCCTCCCCGAGCTCTGAGCGGGCGATCCGGCCCTGCCGGGCGAACGGGACGATCTTCACCCTGCACAGCGGCGCCCCGGGCCGGTACCGTCGGGGCATGGAGGTCCCCGTCAGTGCCCTGCGCGCCGAGCTCAAGTCGTGGATCGAGCGGGCCAGGGAGGGCGAGGAGGTCGTCATCACCGAGCGCGGCGTCCCCGTCGCCCGGCTGACGGGCGTCGCGACGGCGGACCTGGTCACGGAGCTCGTGCGCGACGGCGTGCTGGTCCCCCCGGCGGGGGAGCGCCCGGTCCACGCGGTCCCCGCAGGCGCGGACGGCGGCGCGCGGACGGCGGGTGCGGACGGGGCGCGACCGGCCGACGGCGCCCGTGGCGGTCGCGGGGGCGGCGTCGCCGCGCTCGTGCGCCGGATCCGGCGCTGAGGCCCCGATGGCCCTGGTCTACTTCGACGCGAGCGCTCTCGTGAAGCTCTGCGTCCCCGAGGCCGGCTCCGCGCTGGCGAGCCGCCTGTGGAACCGGGCGGACGTCGTCGTGACGAGCCGCCTCGCCGACGTCGAGGTGCGGGCGGCCCTCGCCGCGGGCGCCCGCGGTCGCGTGCTCGACGGCCCGGGCCACGCGCGCGCCCTCGGCGCGTGGGACGCGCTGTACCCCGCGCTGCACGTGGTCGAGGTCTCCGGCGAGGTCGCCGACCGCGCGTCGGCGCTCGTCGCGGCCGGCGCGCTGCGCAGCAACGACGCGGTGCACGTGGCGAGCGCCCTCGCCGTCGCGCACGACGACACGATCGTGGCGGCCTGGGACCCGCACGTGGTGACCGCCGCGCGGTCGGTCGGGCTGCGGGTGGTGCCGTGGCCGCTCGCCAGACCGTAGGCTCGTACCCGTGGGAATCATCGGGTCGCTGCAGTGGATCGTCTTCTTCGTGCTCATGCTCGTCGTGTTCGTGACCGAGCTCGTCGCGCTCGTCGACGCGATCCGACGTCCCGCGAGCGCGTTCACGGCCGAGGGAAAGCTGACCAAGCCGATCTGGCTCGCCATCCTCGGGGTCGCGGCGGCCCTCGGATTCATCTCGCTGCCGCCGATGAGCGTCGGGGGTTTCTTCGGGGTCATCGGCGTGGTCGCGGCGATCGTCTACCTCGTGGACGTGCGTCCCCGGCTCCTGCCGTACGGCAATGGCCGCGGCAACGGGTCGTCCGGCCGCCCCGGCGGCTGGTGACGCGCCGGTGACCGCGCAGGCCCGGGGCGGGATCGAGCGCGCCGCCGTCCCGCTCGCCGAGGTCGTCCGGGGGGACCTCGTGGAGTCGGTCCACGCCGGGCACCTCGTCCTGCTGGGCGCCGACGGCGAGCCGGTCCTGGTGCGTGGCGACGCCGACGCCGTGATCTGGCCGCGGTCGAGCGTCAAGCCCTTCCAGGCCGTGGCGATGCTGCGGCACGGGCTCGTCCTCCCGCCGCGCCTCCTGGCGCTCGCCGCCGCGAGCCACAACGGGGAGCCGGAGCACCTCGCCGGGGCCCGGGAGATCCTCGACGGCGTCGGGCTCGACGAGTCGGCGCTGCAGAACACGCCCGACATGCCGCTCCACCCGCCCGCCGCGTTCGGGTGGCAGCTCGAGGGCCACGGGCCGTCGTCGATCACGCAGAACTGCTCCGGCAAGCACGCGGCGATGCTCGCGACGTGCGTCGCCGCCGGCTGGGACACCGCCACCTACCTGGACGTCGACCACCCGCTGCAGGTCGCCGTCCGCGAGACCGTCGCCCAGGCGACCGGCGTGCCGGTCGAGCACGTGACCGTCGACGGGTGCGGCGCGCCGCTCTTCTCGACGACCGTGCGCGGCCTCGCGCGCGCGTTCGGGCGGCTCGCGGCCGCCCCGGAGCGCGACTCGCGCTCGCCGGAGGCGCACGTCGCCCGCGCGATGGCGGCGTTCCCGGAGATGGTCGGCGGGACGGGCCGGGACGCGACGCTCGCGATGCGCGCGGTGCCCGGCCTGGTCGCCAAGGACGGTGCGGACGGCGTCTACGGCGCCGGCCTGCCCGACGGCAGCGCCCTCGCCTTCAAGGTGCTCGACGGTGGCTCCCGCCCGCGGCCCGCGGTGCTCGCCGCCGCGCTCCGCCGCCTCGGCGCGCCCGGGGTGGCAGGAGCCGACGACGCGGCGCTGACCGCGCTCGGCGACGTGCCCGTGCTCGGCGCGGGCCGGCCGGTGGGGACGGTGCGGCCCGTGCTCGACGCGGAGCGACGCTCGTGAGGGCCGTCGTGCAGCGCGTCTCGCGCGCGAGCGTGAGCGTGGTCGCCGAGGACGGGTCGTCGGAGGTCGTGGGGGCGATCGACCGCCCCGGGCTGCTCGCGCTCGTCGGCGTGACGCACGACGACGGCGACGCGCAGGTCGAGACCATCGCGCGCAAGATCGCGGAGCTCCGGATCCTCGCGGGGGAGCGGTCGGTGCAGGACGAGGGCGCGCCCGTGCTGGTCGTCAGCCAGTTCACGCTCTACGCCGACACGAAGAAGGGCCGCCGACCCTCGTGGAACGGCGCGGCACCCGGGCCGGTCGCCGAGCCCCTGGTCGACGCGGTCGTGTCGCGGCTGCGCGAGCGCGGGATCGAGGTCGCGACCGGGCGGTTCGGCGCGCACATGGCCGTAGAGCTCGTCAACGACGGCCCGGTCACCCTGATCCTCGAGGCCTGACGCACCTCCCGGAGCGCATCGCGTGAGGTAGAGCCGTGGTTCGGCGAGGTAGATCCGTGGTTCTTGTGCCCGACGGCGTGTGGTCGCCCTGGGTGGTCGGGGTGGGTGGTGGTGCCGCGTCTACCATCCGCCGCTCGTTCCTCGCGGCTCCCGCCAGGCCCGCCACGACGCGGCACCACCACCCACCCCGACCCGGCTTCGTCTCGCCCTGGTCGGCGCTCACCTCGGGCGACTGCCCGCGGTGTCGGTTCATCGAGCATGTTCCCGCTGCCGCATTCGGTCGCCGCGTGGGACGGTCGCACCAGCTCCGCGCCCGGACCCGACTTGCGGGCTTGAGACGCGAGCGCGCGCTGGTGAGGTCAGCGGAGCCAGCCGCGGCGCTTGATGTAGGCGAGCGGGATGACGGCTGCCACCAGGGTGAGCAGGACGGTGAGCGTGAAGCCGTAGGGGCGGTCGAGCTCGGGCATGTGCGTGAAGTTCATGCCGTAGAACGACGCGATGAGCGTCGGCGGCAGGAACACGGCCGTGATGATCGTGAAGACCTTGACGATCTGGGCCTGCTTGACGTCGAGCGAGGTCATGATCGCCTGCTGGAGGTAGCGCACCTTGTCGTGCTCGAAGCTCGCGTGCTGCTTCACCCCGTCGACGTCGGCGACCAGGGTCTCCACGAGCCCGGCGAGCACGGGGTCGGAGTCGGCGATCTCGCTGCGCAGGTGCCGCGCGGCGCGCGCGAGCGAGAGCTGGGACTCCTGGGCGCGCGAGACGATCTCCTCGGCACGGTTCATGCGGGTGATGGTGTCCTGCATGTCGCTCACCCCGATCTCCCGACCGCGGGAGTCGACGCCGCGCGTCGCCTCATCGATCTCGTCGGACATGTCCTCGAGCAGGTCGCTCGCGTACGACACGACGCGGTCCGCCGCCTCGTTGAGCGCGTAGAGCAGCGCGTACGCGACGCCGTAGGAGGATCCGGTGAGCCACGGGGTGCGCCGCATGCGCGCGATCGCCTTGTCGAACACGCCGTAGTGGCGCTGCGGCTGGGCGGTCACGACGACGTCGGGGGAGAGGGCGAGCACGATCCGCTCGTAGACGACGCGGTCGCCGTCGCGCCGCGTGGCGGTCACCGGGAGGTAGACGTGGGCGTCCGTCTCCCAGACCCGACCGCCCGCGGCGGCGAAGTCCACGCCGTGCTCGGCGGCGCGGGCCGTCGCGTCGGGGTCGCCCACGCCGACCTGGACCCAGCGGGAGCGCAGGACGCGAGGATCGAACCGGGGGGCGCCGGCGCCGTGCGCACGGGCGTGCAGGTCCAGCCCGCCGCGTGCGGGCGCGGGGAGGGCGCGGTCGGCGCCGGCCGGGAGGGCGAGGCCCGTGGGCTCGGGCAGCGTCGTCGTCATCAGACACCTCCGGCGGTGACGTGCGCGAGCAGCAGCGCGACGCAGATGAACACGTACAGGCCGACGGTGAAGGAGATCGACTGGCGCTCCAGGTTCGGTCGGCGGGCGCGGTCTCGACGGGGTCGAACGGTGCGCGCGTCCCGCAGGGGCTGGCGTGCGGGGCGGGTCCGGGTCTCGGCGGCAGGCGAGCGCTGGGTCATGGTGGTCGTCCTCTCGGCGGGCCGACGACCACGGGCGAGCGCCACGGGGTGGGTGGCGGGCACAGGTGGGTCGGCGGGTGGTCCGGCGGCGCGCACGGCGGCGCGCGCGGTGCGCACTGGCGACCTCCCGCACGGGACGACGGCCGGCCGCGGGAGTCCTCGAGGTATGCCGACTCAGGCGACGGGCTGCGGGCCACGGAGGGTGAGCGCGCAGTGCACGGTTCTATGACTGCTGCCGTCCGGCATGGGGCTCACCTCGCTCTCGTGGCGGCGGCGCCGTGGGCGCCGCACCCGGGTCGGGGCACACGAGAACCGTGGCCACGACGGGGAACGAGGCCAGGCTAGCCCTCCCACCCACGCACGGCAAGCGCCGTCGGCCCAGGTGGCGGTCGTGTGATGGCCGGGAAACGATGTGGTGATCCCTTGTTTACGGAGGGTTGTTAACATTTCATCCGGTCGACGGGCGAAGAAGCCCCCGGACGGAGGGTCCCGACATGTCAGAACAGCACGACTACCTGGTTCCCGAGCCGCACCGTCGCGCGGACACGCGGTCCGCACGACGGCTCGAGCGGCTCTCCTCCCGCGCGCAGGAGGTCGACCGCGCGCTCGCGGCAGTGAGCGAGGGCAAGGGCGGCCTCGTGTGGACGGCCGAGCGCGGCATGGGGGCGAGCGCGACGCTCGAGCTCGTGTGCGAGGCCGTCGCGACGTCCACCTTCGCGCGCCCGACGCTCACCCTACGGTGTCGCCCGCCCGCGGGTGCCCCCGCGCCGGGCTCCGCGGTCGTGTCGCTCGTGTCGCAGGTGTCGCAGCTCGCGGGCGGCGTCGTGCCGGAGCGCCTCACGCGCGTCCTCGAGCCCGTCGACCCGGGCTTCGGGTACCTCCCCGAGGTCGCGGCGGTCGCGCTCGCCGAGCTCCTCGTGGAGTCGTTCGACGGCGCCACCGTCGTGCTCGTGGCCGACGACCTGCACCTCCAGGACGACCTCAGCAGGTCGGTCCTCGCGAGCCTCGTCGCGCAGCGCCACGCGCCGGTCGTGCTCCTCGGGACGGCGACCGCCGGGGAGCTCGACCCGTCCTCCGGGCCGTTCGAGCTCCGCGCGGTCCCGCCGCTCGCGCCCGCCGACGCCCTGCACCTGCTGCTCGTCGAGCGGCGGCTCGCCGTCGCGCCGCACGTCGCGGCGCGCCTCGCGGCGCTCCTCGGCGGCAACGCCGCGGCGCTCACCCAGACGGCGGCGCTGCTCACGCCGGAGCAGCTCTCCGGGGGGTCGATCCTCCCGGACCCGCTGCCGGCCGTCCCTGCCGTGCGCTCGCTCTTCGCGGACCGGCTCGCCGCCCTCAACGAGGGGGAGCGGCACGCGCTCCTCGTCGCGGCCGTGGCCGTCGTCGACCGGACCGAGCTGCTGCTGTCGGCGACCGGCCTCGCGATGGACGAGGTCCTCGACGGCCCGCTCGCCGAGCATCTCGCGCTCGTGGGTGGGCGCTTCGCGTTCGTCGACCCGCGCATGCGGTCCCTGGTCCACGCGGACGCGCGGCTCGCCGAGCGCACGACGGCGCACGTCGCGCTCGCCGAGGCGCACCGCCGCGCGGGCGAGGAGGACGTCGCGGTGTGGCACTCGGCGCTCGCGACGCTCGTCGGCGACCCGGAGCTCGTCCCGGGGCTGCTGCGGATCGCGCGTCGGCACCTGGACCGCGGGGACGTCGTCTGGGCGCACGAGGTGGCTCGCGAGGCCGCGAGCCAGGCGGCGACCGAGCACCGCGCCGAGGCGTTCGCGATCGCAGGCGTCGCCGCGCTGCGGTCGGGCCACGTGCAGGACGCGGCGGACTGGTTGCGCAAGGCGTCCCGCAGCGGCGACGACGCGCTGCGGGCGCGGACGCTCGGGCCGCTCGTCGCCGCGCTGACGCTCGCCGAGGGCCAGGTGCCCGACGACGTCCTCTCGCCCTACCTGCGGGGCGGTCAGCCCGACGACCTCGCGCCGGACGCCGTGGCGGGGGTCGTGTCGGGCGTGCTCAACGCGGCGCGGCTGCACGCCGAGCGGGGCGACGGGGTGAGCACGTCCCAGCTCCTCGACACGGCGACCTATCTCGCGTCGTGGTGCGACGACGACGCGACGGCCGCCGGGCTCGCGCTCGCACGGTCGTGGGCGGCCGTGTTCGGCGTGGGCGAGCGGGGGGTGGTCCCCGACGTCGACCTCGGACCCGACCACGAGGCGTCGCTGCAGGTCAGCCGTGCGCTCGCGCTCGCGGCGGACGACCGGCTCGACGACGCGGCGCAGACGCTCGCGAGCGTCGTCGCGTCCCTCGCCCCGGTCCGCGACGGCGGCCGGTGGTTCGACGGACCGGACGCCGCCCTCACGCCGCTCGCGGAGGCGCACGTCCGGCTGGCGCAGTCGCTCGTGCACCTGTGGCGCGGCACGCTGACCCGGGCCGCGGACGAGCTCGCCGAGGCGGCGTTCCGGCTCCCGCTCGGGCTGCCGTTCGCCGGTCTCGGCGTGGCGGCGGCGCGCCGTCTCGACATGATGACGCGGGGCGTCGTGGGGCCGGTCGCGACGGCGCTCGAGGAGACGTGCGCGAGCCCGACGTCCCGCCCGGTGCGGCTCGGGCTCCTCGTGGACCGGGCGATGGGCGCGGCGTTCGCGCACCACGTGACCCAGGCCGCCACGCTCCTGGAGCTCGCGGCGGAGCGTGAGCGCCCCGACAGCGCACGCATGCTCCCGCTGCCCGGGCTGGACGACGTCGAGGCCTGGGTCGTCGCCGGACGCCACGACGCGGCTCAGCGCGCGCTGGCCCGGCGGAAGGTGGACGCGAAGGAGCTGCCGCCGTCGCTGCGGTCGGCGACGCTCGTGCGGGCCGACGTGTCCCTCGCCGCGCCCGAAGACCTCACCGTGCCGCTCGAGCGGGCGACGCGGGTGAACCGGACCACGGCCTCGCCCTACGAGCACGCGCGGACCGACCTCTGTGCCGCGCGCGCCCTCGTGCGGGCCGGGGAGCTGCAGCGTGCGCACGGCCTCTTCCTGTCCGCCATCGAGCTGTTCGACGACGCCGGGGCGGACGCCTGGACGACGATCGCGCGGGACGAGCACGCCGACGTCGTCCGGCTCCTCGGCGGACCGGTGACGGACGACGGGCCCGGGGTGCCGGTGCCCGCGGGGGCGGTCGGCGCGGCGACCGGGACGGTGGTGGGCGGGGCGCCCGCCGGGACCTGGGCGGCGGCGGCGCGCGCCGCCGGACTGCACGCGCCGCTGCCCGGGGTGCTCGGCGGGCAGCGGCCGGGTGCCGAGCCGACGCCGGCGCCCCGCCCCGTGCCGCCGGACGCGTGCCGGCTCGCGGTGCGCGAGAGCGACGTGTCGGACGAGGCGCTCGCCGAGCTCCGGGGCCGCTGGTCGGACGAGCTCACCGAACGTGAGCTCGACGTCGCGCTGCTCGTCGTCCAGGGCGCGTCCAACCGAGAGGCCGCGGACCAGCTCTACCTCTCGGTGCGCACCGTGGAGGTCCACCTCGGTCGCGTGTTCCGCAAGCTCGGGGTGCGCTCGCGCGTCGAGCTCACCGTGCTCGCGCACCGCGTGGGGCGCTGAGGGGAATCCACGACCCCGGGCAGGACGCTACGTACCGCGGGCGTCGGGGCAGCGTCGTTTCGCTCCGTTTCGTCCGGTTCTGAGGGCCTCTGTCCTACGGGGCAACCCTTACGTGACGGGTAAGTTTGCACCATGAACAATGTGGGAAGCGCGGATAACGCCACGGTGCCCGCGTCATTACGTTCGAGAGGACCCGAGGGCGACGACGACTCCGGAGTACGGCGACGTGGCCCACCGCACCAGCAGCGAGGCAGGACCCATGGACGTGTCCCTCTTCACCAGACCACCCCGACCCGGGCGCCGGCGCGGCGCACGCGTCGCGGCGCTCGCGACCGCTGCGGCGCTCGTCGGCGGACTCCTCGCGGGAGTCGCGCCGGCCCAGGCCGCCGAGGTCGCACCCGCCGCCGTCTCCCACCCGGGCGACAGCGACGTGAACGGCTACCGGAACGTCGGCTACTTCACGCAGTGGGGCGTGTACGGCCGCAACTTCCAGCTCAAGAAGGTCCAGGACTCCGGCGCCGCCCAGGACCTCACGCACATCAACTACTCGTTCGGCAACATCCACTACCAGAACCTCACGTGCTTCATCGCGAACAAGGCGCAGGGCACGGGGCCCAACGGCTCCGACGGCGCCGGTGACGCGTGGGCGGACTTCGGCATGGGCTACACCGCGGCGAACTCCGTGGCCGGCGTCGCCGACACGTGGGACCAGCCGCTCGCCGGCTCGTTCAACCAGCTCAAGCAGCTCAAGGCGAAGAACCCCCAGCTCCGCGCCCTCATCTCCATCGGTGGCTGGACCTGGTCCAAGAACTTCTCGAAGGCTGCTGCGACGCAGGCGTCGCGCGAGAAGTTCGTGTCGTCGTGCATCGACATCTACATCAAGGGCAACCTCCCCGTGATCGACGGGCGCGGCGGGGCCGGCGCTGCCGCCGGCGTGTTCGACGGCATCGACATCGACTGGGAGTGGCCCGGCTCGAACAACGGCGAGGTGGGCAACTACGTCGACACCGTCAACGACCGCGCGAACTTCAAGCTGCTGCTCGCCGAGTTCCGCAAGCAGCTCGACGCGTACGGCGCGCAGACGGGCAAGCACTACCTGCTCTCGGCGTTCCTCCCGGCCAACCCGGACGACATCGCGGCGGGCGGCTGGAACGACCCGGCGATCTTCGAGTACCTCGACTACGGCAACGTCCAGGGCTACGACCTGCACGGCGCGTGGGACCCCGCGCTCGCCGGCCCCCAGGCCAACCTGTACGACGACCCTGCCGACCCGCGGGCGACCAACCGTCAGTTCAGCGCCGACAAGGCGGTGCAGGAGTACCTGCGCGGCGGCGTCGACCCGAGCCAGCTCGGCCTCGGCATGGCCATGTACGGCCGCGGCTGGAAGGGCGTCACGTCCTCGGCCCCGTGGTCGGCGGCGACGGGGGCGGCCCCCGGCACCTGGGAGGCGGGCAACGAGGACTACGACAAGCTCCGCACGCGGGGCCAGGACTACTACGACCCGGCGACGGTCTCGGCCTGGCGCTACGACGGTGACCAGTGGTGGGGCTACGACAACGCGCAGTCCGTCGCCGCCAAGGCGGAGTACATCGACCGCCTGAACCTCGGCGGCGGCATGTGGTGGGACCTCTCCGGCAACCACGACGGCACGCTGCTCGGCGGCTTCACGGACAAGGTCCGTTCGCTCCCGGCCGGTCCCGTCGACGGCACGGACGGTCCGACCGACCCCACGGACCCGACCGACCCCACGGATCCCACGGACCCGACCGACCCGACCGACCCCACGGACCCGACGGACCCCACGGACTGCCTGGCCGCCTGGTCGGCGAGCGCGGTGTACACGGGCGGTGCGACGGTGTCGTTCGAGGGGAAGAACTACCGCGCGAAGTGGTGGACCCAGGGTGACCGCCCGAGCGCGGGCGGCCCGTGGGAGGCGACCGGCACGTGCGGCGCGACGGACCCGACGGACCCCACGGACCCGACGGACCCGACGGACCCCACTGACCCCACTGACCCGACCGACCCGGGCACGTGCACGGCGCCCGCCTGGTCGTCGAGCGCGGTCTACACCGGTGGCGCGACGGTCTCCTACCAGGGCCAGAGCTACCGCGCGAAGTGGTGGACGCAGAACAACGTCCCGGGCGCGGAGCAGTACGGCCCCTGGGAGTCGCTGGGCGCCTGCTGACGCTCGGCCCTCGCCGGCCCTCGCCGGCCCTCGCCGGCTCTCGCCGGCCCCTGACGGCGCCGGTCGCCACGAGCGACCGGCGCCGCCGGCCCGGGCCCGTCCACGACGTGGTCGACGGCGGGTCGTGGTGACGAGTCCTGTGCACCCGCCCCGTGCACCCTCCCCTCGTCGCGTCACCGACCACCCGTCGTCGACCGTCGTCGTGACGGGCCCCGACCGGCCCCTCCAACACCACCCGGCGGCCGCCCTCCCCAGGCGGCCGTGCCCGACGCGACGCCGTCCGGCGTCGTGCGCAGCAACCCAGCAGATCGAGGTACCCCCATGCGGTTGTCCCTGACCCCTCGGGCGCGCGCCCCACGCGCTCCCGGTCACCCGGCGCAGGTCCACACGGTCGTCGCGGCCGTCACGACGCTCGCCGTGCTGGCCACCGGCCTCGCCGGTGCCGCGGCCGCGCAGGCCACGACCCCCGTCGCCGCCGCCACGACCACGGCGTGCGCGGACCCGTGGTCCGCGACCCCGGCCTACGTGGGCGGCGCGACCGTCTCGCACGACGGCCAGAACTACCGGGCGAAGTGGTGGACGCAGAACAACGTCCCGGGCGCGGAGCAGTACGGCCCGTGGGAGTCGCTCGGTGCGTGCGGCGACACCCCGACCGAGGAGCCGACGACGGACCCGACGACGGACCCCACCACGGATCCGACGACGGATCCGACGACCGACCCGACGACCGACCCCACGACGGACCCCACGACGGACCCCACGACGGACCCGACGACGGACCCGACGACGGACCCCGCCGCGAACCCGGACGAGAAGTGCCGTCCTGACGGCATGGCGCAGACGCCGGGCGTCCGGACGCCCTACTGCGACGTGTACGACGAGAGCGGCCGCGAGAAGCTGCCGAACGGCCTCGACCGCCGCGTCATCGGCTACTTCTCGAGCTGGCGGACCGGCACGAACGGCCAGCCGCGCTACCTCGCGAGCGACATCCCGTGGGACAAGCTCTCCCACATCAACTACGCGTTCGCGCACATCGACGGGAACGACAAGGTCTCGGTGAACGCCGGCGCGGCGGGCAACGCGGCGACGGACATGACGTGGCCGGGCGTCGCGGGCGCGGAGATGGACCCGACGCTCGACTACACGGGCCACTTCAACCTGCTGGCGAAGTACAAGAAGGCCCACCCGGGCGTCAAGGTCATCCCGGCCGTGGGCGGCTGGGCCGAGACGGGCGGCTACTTCGACGCGAGCGGCAACCGCGTCGCGTCCGGCGGCTTCTACACGATGACGGAGTCCCAGGCGCGCATCGACACCTTCGCGGACTCGGTCGTCGACTTCGTCCGCCAGTACGGGTTCGACGGCATCGACATCGACTACGAGTACCCGACGTCCAACAACCAGGCCGGCAACCCGGACGACTTCCAGATCTCCGACAAGCGCCGCGGGCAGCTCTTCCAGGGCTACGTGAACCTCATGAAGACCCTGCGCGAGAAGCTCGACGCGGCGGGCGCGCAGGACGGCGAGTACTACATGCTCACGACCGCGACGCCGTCGTCGGGGTGGCTGCTGCGCGGCATGGAGGTCTACCAGGTCACGCAGTACACGGACTACGTGAACATGATGACGTACGACCTGCACGGCGCCTGGAACGAGTACGTGGGCGGCAACGGCGCCCTGTTCGACGACGGCAAGGACCCCGAGCTCGCGGCCGGCGGCGTGTACAGCGCGTACAAGGGCATCGGCTACCTCAACGGCGACTGGGCCTCGCACTACTTCCGCGGCGCGATGCAGGCCGGGCGCATCAACCTGGGCGTGCCGTTCTACACGCGCGGCTTCCAGGGCGTCCAGGGCGGCACGTACGGCATGGGCGGCACCGCGAAGGCGCCGGCCGGGTTCCTCTGCCCGGCGGGCACCAACAACAAGTGCGGCTACGGCGCGGAGGGTATCGACAACCTCTGGTACGACAGCGACCCGCAGGGCAACGCGGTCCCGGCCGGCGTCAACCCGATGTGGCACGTGCTGAACCTCGAGAAGGGCGTGACGGGCGACTACGTCTCCGCGTACGGCGTCACGGACACGATCCAGGGCACGTACGAGCGTCACTTCGACCCGGTCACCAAGAACGAGTGGTGGTGGAACGCGCAGACCAAGACGTTCCTCTCGGGAGACTCGACCGAGGCCATCGCCGCGAAGGCGGACTACGTCGCCGACACCGGCCTCGGCGGCCTGATGATCTGGGAGCTCGCGGGCGACTTCGGCTACGACCAGGCGAAGGGCCAGTACGAGATCGGCACCACGCTCGTCGACCTCATGCACAGCAAGCTCTCGGCCACGACGCCGTACGGCGCGGCGAAGGCGAACGCCGACCGGACGATGCCGACGCAGGCGCTCGACGTCGACATCCGGTACACGGAGTTCGCGCTCGGCGACAACAGCTACCCGATCTCGCCCAAGGTCGTCTTCACCAACAACGGTGCGAACGACATCCCGGCCGGCGCGACGATCTCGTTCCAGTACGGCACGACCGACCCGGGCGAGATGAGCGACTGGAGCGGCTTCAAGACCACGGTCACCGCGAAGGGGCACACCGGCGACAACGTCGGCGGCCTCGACGGCGACTTCCATACCGTGCAGTTCACGGTCCCGACCGGGGGCATCCCGGCGCGCGGCTCGATCACGAACCAGCTCAAGTGGTCGATGCCGGCCGCCCAGTTCTCCAACGTGATCGTCACCGTCGACGGCGTGGACTACGCCACGACGTACGACCACCCGCGCGGCGTGACCGTCGTCGACCTCCCGGGCTCCGGGGGCGGCGAGGGCCCGGGCGGCCCCGGCACGGGCACGGGCGAGTGCACCGCGGCGGCCTGGGTCGCGGGGACGGCGTACAGCGGCGGCGCGGTCGTGAGCCACGGCGGCCACGAGTGGACGGCGCGCTACTGGACCCAGAACGACACCCCCGGCGCCTCGGCGTGGGGTCCCTGGGCCGACGGCGGCGCGTGCTGACGCACCGCCGGCGTCCCTGACGACGTCCCGCCCGGACGGCTCGCGGGTACGGGGAATCCCGTACCCGCGAGCCGCCACCGTGTGGGACTCACGCATCTCGACCGGCGTCCGCTCTCGTTAGCGTGACAAGACCGACGAGGTCCCCGCAGCTCCCCCCAGTGGGCTGCGGGGACCTCCGACCGCGAAAGGCGACCATCGTGCACGTGCACCATCGAACGACCCGTTTCTCCCTCTCCCTGGCGGCCGTCGCGCTCGGCGGGGTGCTCCTGGCCGGCTGCTCGGGTGCCTCCGCACCCGAGACGACCGCCGACGGAGGCTCGGGCCCGGCCACGGCGGAGGACCACGGCGCGCACGGCGCCCATGCCGACGAGGGCAAGGTCCCGGTCGGCCCCCTGCAGCTCCCGGCCGCCGAGTACTGGTCCGTGCTCCAGCCCGCCGACGGCGTCACGCAGGTCCGCTCGGGCGGGTGCCCCGAGGACGCGGTGTGCCCCAGCTTCGAGATCCTCACCGGGGCGGGCCTCGACGGCGTCGACCCCGCCGCCGCCCACGTGCCCGACGGCGCCACCTGCCCGGGCAACGACCAGCTCCCGGCCCGCGCGGTCGGGGAGGTGTCCGAGTCGGACGTCGAGGTCGCCGGCACGCCCGCGACGCTCGCGCGCTGGACGCTCTCGTGCGTCGACGGCTCCGGCGCCGAGGTGCGCACCGTCGAGCAGCTCCAGTGGTACGTCCCGGACGCCCCCGGCGGCGCGGTCCTGGTCGTCGACCGCTGGGCCTTCGAGGGTCTGGAGTCGCGCCTGGCGGCGGGCGCCTGGGCGGCCGCCTGACCGGTCCGTCCCCGTCCGGTCGTCCCGCGGCGACCGTGACGACGAAGGCCTCGCACCCGTCCGGGTGCGAGGCCTTCGTCGTGCGTGCGGTGCGCGTCAGCCCTTGCGGGTCCGGCGCGTCAGCAGGACGATCGCCGCACCGACCACGGCGAGCCCGGCCGCGATGGCGGCGTACAGGCCGACCGTCGCACCGGTCTCCGCGAGCGTCGGGTTCTGGCTCCCGGCGACGGGGTTGTCGACCGGCGTCACGCCGGGGAAGCAGTTGCTCGTGTCCTGCGGGTAGGTCACCGGGACGGTCACCTCGGGGTTCACGGCGAACGTCACGTCCACGGTGCCCGTGGCCCAGCCGTGCGTCGCGGTGTTGATCCACATGTTGTTCACGAGCTCCCAGCCCTCGTCGGCCGGCAGGTCGACGAAGCGGGCGGGGTAGGCACCGGGCCACAGGACCCGCCCCGTGAGCGGCAGGTCGGCCATGACGTCGTCCTCGCCCTCGGGGTTGTGCCACGTGAGGGTGACGGTCGAGTTCGGCGTCCCGGTCACCGAGACCCCGTAGTCGAGGTAGGAGACGCCCTCGACGCAGACGGGCGTGAGCACGTCGACCTTGATCGTGGGCTCCGGGGTGCCGGGCGGGTTCGTCGCGCACTCCGGCGTCGACGGCGGGTAGGCCACGACGGTCTCGGCCGTCGGGTTGACCTCGAAGACGACCGTCACGCCCGCGCGGACCCAGTCGAACTCGTCGCCGACGACCCACTCGCCGTCCACGAGGCTCCAGCCGGGCCAGTCGACGGGGTTGCCCGCGCCGTCGACCTCGGCGCCGGGCCATAGGACGCGGCCCGAGAGCGGCAGGCCGGACTGGACGACGTCCTCGCCGTCAGGGTTGACCCACGTGATCGTGAGCGGGTTCGTCTCGTCGTTCTCGTAGTCCGCGGGGAGCTCGAAGACGTAGTCGAGGTAGGGGACGTCGCCGTCGCACACCGGCGAGGCCACGGTGATCTCCGGGACGTACGTCTCGGGGTCGTCGGTGGCAGCGCTCGCGGACGTCGCGACGACGGGGGCGGTCAGGAGCGCGGCGACCGCGGAGAGCGCTCCGACGAGCACCGCCCGTCCCGTGCTGCGCAGACCCTTCGAAGTACGCATGGCTTCTTCACCCGTCTCGGTTCAAGGATTGTGGTGTTCCGGTACACAGAGAGCACCGGAGTGCGGTCCGTGATGCAGCGGGCCACGGGCCGGTGGCACGGGTCGAGCGACAGGCGCCCAGGATAGCGAGGATCGGGCCCCGAACTGGACGGTCGTCCGGGTGAATTGTGGCCGCCGGGACCATCGTTATCCAGCCGTGATCCTGGCCGTCGTCCCGTCCATGGCGCCGTGCCCGCGAAGGCGGGGGTCGTCGGGCCCGGCAGGGCGCCGTGAGGGGTCACCCGCACGCGGCGACCGGGACCACCTCGAGGCCGGGAGCGGACACCGTCGGGGTCGTCCACACGTCGATCGTGCCGTCCGCGCCGGGACGGTCCTGCGGTCCAGCAGGCGAGGTCACGGTGAACGAGACCGCCGTGCTCTGACCCGGCGCGAGCTCGACGGGGAGCGAGGCCGCGCGTCGTCCGCCCACCTCCGCGACGAGCGCCCCGGCGGGCGTCCCGCCCACCCGGACCGTGCCGACCTCGCCGCCGCGCGGTGGGTACAGGACGACCACCGTGCGCACGTTCCCCGGCGTGACGCCCGAGATGCCACCGCCCGTGACGTACCACGACAGGCTCGTCCCGGCGTCGGCCGGCGCGGTCGACGTGAGCGCGGCGCTGAACGTGTCGACCCGCCCGCCGTCGGTGCACACGCTGCCCGTGAGCCGGACGTCGGTGTCGAGGTAGTAGCCCATCTTGCCGCCGGTGGCGTCGTTGAGGAACACGCCGACGGAGCTCGCCGCGCGGTCCGCGGTGTCGATGTCGCCCGCGACGACCGTGCCCGCGAGCCGGTCCTGCTCGTCGGCGTGCGCGGACCAGAGGAGCACGCGGTGCTCGTCCGCCCCGCGGGCGAGGGCGTCGCGCGCGAGGCCGGGGTCGGCGGCGCCGGCGAGGAACGTCTCGAGGACGGTCGACGCGACGGTGGCGAAGAACGCGTCCGTCTGCTCGCCGGGCTCGAGCGCGGCGTAGGCGTCCGAGAGGAGGACCTGCACGACGTTGCTCGCGTCGAGCGCGGCGGTCCCCTCGCCGAACGGCACCTGGACCGCTCCCGTGGACTCGAGCAGGTAGGACAGCGCGACGGGGTCGATCGCGGCCACGCCGTCCACCGTCTCGCCCTGGGCCTGCTCCCACATGGCCGCCGTGAGCGCCGCGGTCGTGGGGAAGTCGGGCGTGAGGGGGGTGTCCTGCACGTACCGGGCGACGCGGTCCGTGAAGAGCTGCTCGACCCCGGGCGCCAGCGGGAGGACGGGCTCGGCGAACGGCGGGACGTCGGCCGTCGACGCCTGGCGCTCCAGCGAGACGGTGCCGCCGTCGGCGGTGAGGACCGCGAGCGCTCCGGGGATGCCGCCGCCCGCGCGCAGCTCCGCGTTGTTCAGCGAGACCAGGAGGTACCGGCGCGGCCCGTCGGCACCGAGCATGGCCGGGCCGAGCGCGGTGATGCGGTCGGCCGTGCGCACGACGGGGCGCAGGTCGTCCGTCCGGGCGACGAGCGTCGCGTACGGCTCCGCGACCTCCTGGTGCAGGGCGGCGGGGTCGACGCGCGCGAGCCGGGCGTCGATGTCGTCGAACGCGTCCGCGGCGCGCGCGACCGCCGGCGCCGCGGCGACGAGCGGGGCGAGGTCGACGCCGCCGCCCGCGATCGTCACGCTGTCGCCCTCGACCGCGCCGAGCACCTGGGTGAGCGACGGCAGGACGACCGCGGCGAGGTCGTCCACGGTCGCGGCCGCGGCGGAGAACGCCCGGACGTCCTGCCCGTACACGGGGAGGTGCGCGGCCAGGGACCACAGCGGGCCGTCCGTGCTGGCGCGCGCGGTCGCGGTGTGGGGCTGGACCTGCGCCAGGGCTGCTTCCGCGGTCTCGACGTCGCCCGCGCGCAGGGCCTCCTCGGCCGCGGGGACCTCGTCGAGCGCGCGGGTCAGCGCGTCCCGCGCGGCGAGGGCGTCGCGGGCGAGGAGCGCGACGCAGACCACGAGGAGCACGGCCAGCAGGATCAAGCCCCAGCCCAGCCACGACGCCCAGTGCCGACGGCGTCGACGGCCCGTGTGGCGCGGCGGCAGGGCGGCCGGCTCCGTCGTCGTCATGCCCCTTAGCGTAGGTGCTGGGCAGTGGCAGGATCGGTGCCGTCGTGGGTGAGGTTCGGGTGAAGGATGCGCCGTGCAAGGAACGCGATCCCCGGGACACAGAGCGGTTGACAGCCCCGACCCGCCGACGAGGAGCCGCCGTGACGACCGACGAGGAAGCCGACGCCGCCGTCCACGACGAGGCCTGGTTCGCCGCGCTCTTCGCCGCGCACGCGACGCCGCTCTACCGCTACTTCCGCCGCCGGCTGCCGAGCACGGCCGGCTCGGTGGGCCCCGACGCCGACGACCTCACGGCCGAGGTGCTCGCGACGGCCTGGCGGCGCCGCGAGGACGTGCCCGACGGCGCCGAGCTCCCGTGGCTGTACCGCACCGCGGGGTTCGTGCTCGCCAACCACCGGCGCAAGGCGCGGGCGGTGCCGGTGGCCGAGGTGCCCGACCGGGGCGACGAGGGCGCGGACGTCGAGCACGTCGTCGTGCAGGACGACGAGGTGCGGCGTGCGCTGGGCGCGCTGTCGGTCCGCGACCGGCGCATCCTCCTCCTGCACGCCTGGGAAGGCCTGGGCGGTGACGGCCTGGCGGCGGTCCTCGGCACGTCGCGCGGGGGAGCGGACGCGGCGCTCTCGCGGGCGCGGGCACGGCTGCGCACCGCGTGGGCGGAGCAGGCGGCCCTCGCGCAAGAGTCGGGCGCCTGAGCACACATCACGGGTAGACCCGACCGGCCGCGCCCCCGCGGCGCGGCCCCGCAGTACCTGGAGGGCGACATGACCACCCACACCCCCGACCAGCCCGACGACGCCGACCTGGAGCGCCTGCGCGCCGCCGACCCGGCGGCGGACGCCGCCCCCGACGCGAGCGCGCTGGAGGCCGCGGTCCGCGACCGCGTCCCCGAGGCCTTCGGCGACCGGGCTGCGGTGGCCGGCGCCCCGCTCTCCGGGTCGGACGGCCCGACGGCGACGCTCGTCGACGAGCTCGCCGAGCGTCGTGCGCGACGCCTGCGCCGGCGGGCCCCGCTCCAGGTCGCCGCGGCGGTGGCGGGCGTGCTCGTCGTCGGCGCGGGCGGCTACGCGCTCGGTGCCGGAGCGGCGGGAGCGTCGCCCGCGGGGGACTCGGCCGTGGAGTCCACGGCGCTCGCGCCGCTCCGGCTGGGGGGCGCGGGCGCGGCCCAGGAGGAGTCGGGGGCCGCCGCCGACGCCACGACCGGGCAGGCGTTCTCGTCCGACGCCCGGGCCTCGGCCGACATGGCCTACCCCGGTTCCTGGGGCGGGCGCACGGTGTTCCACCAGGACGGTCTCTCGACGCAGGGAGCCAGCGCGGACGCGTGGGCGTACGACGCGGCCGGGGTGTTCTCGCAGGAGACCGCGCAGCGCGTCGCGGACGTCCTCGGGGTCTCGGGCGAGGTGCGCGAGGACTACGGCTCCTACGTCGTGGGGTCGACGGACTGGACGGGACCGACCGTCTCGCTGCAGCCCGACGGCCTCGCGAGCGTGAGCTACAACGACCCGACGAACGACCCGTGGGGCTGCGTGGTCGTGACGCCGCTGCCGGCCGACGGCGGGGAGGGGGCGGTCGGTCCGTCCGCCGAGCCGGGCGCGTGCGCGGAGCCGGACCACGGCGCGCCGCCGAGCGGTGCGGACGCGGTCGAGCGGTTGCGCGACCTGCTCGGGGCGCTCGGCCTGGACCCCGCGGGGTACGAGGTCGTCGCGGCGGAGCAGCCCGCCGACCAGGGCGCGCCGCGGGCGACCGAGGTGTCCGCCTACGAGGTCGTCGAGGGGCGGCGCACGGGGACGCAGTGGAGCGCGACGTACTCCGGGAGCGGCCTCGCGTCGCTGTACGGGAGCCTCGCCCCGCGGGTCGGGATCGGCTCGTACGACGTGGTGAGCCCGGCCGACGCGGTCGAGCGGCTCGGCGACCCGCGGTTCGGCGGGGGCGGCATGATCGCGTGGGCGGCTCGCGACGGCGTGCAGGCCGTGCCGGAGATCGCGCCCGCCGAGCCGGAGGCGCCGACCGTGCCGCCCACGGTCGGCGAGGGTGCCCGGTTCGCGTGGCCCGTCACGGACGTGACGATCACGGACGCGCGTCTGGGGCTCGCGGTGCAGTACCAGCCCGACGGCGCGGCGGTGCTCCTGCCCGCGTACGAGCTCTCGGACGCCGACGGCAACGTGTGGTCGGTCGTGGCCGTCGTGGACGACCGGCTCGACTTCTCTCCCGCGGGCTGAGCCCATCTCGCCGGGGACGACCTGGCGGCCGGTTTCCGCGCGATGCCGACCGCCCGGTCGTCCCCGGCGTGCGCTTTTGCATCGTGCAAGCGTCGTGCTCCGCGAAAGTAGGCACGCTTTTGATTGACCCTCGACAAAAGTGTGGCTAGGGTCGCACCAGACCGGACGCCCACCGGGTCGTAGAGCGTTCACACGCCCTCGTCCGGGCGTGCGGTCCGACGATGGCAGGGAGGCCATCGTCGTCGTGCTCGGCGGCGCTCCGGCGTCCGCCGACGGGAACGGGAGCAACGATGCACCACTTCGCTTCTGACAGCTCGTCAGACCGCCCTGCTCCGGACGCGCGCACGGGGCTCTGGCTCGTCGGCGCCCGCGGCTCCGTCGCGACCACCGCGACCCTCGGCCTCGCCGCCATCGCGGACGGGCGTGCCGCGCCGACGGGCTGCGTCACGGTCTCCGAGCCCTTCGCGTCGGCCCCGCTCCCGTCGTTCGGCGACATCGTCGTGGGTGGCCACGACATCTCCGACGTCTCGATGGTCAAGCACGCCGAGCAGCTCGTCGAGGCCGGGATGATCGCCCCGCGCCTGCTCACCGCCGCGCACGCCGCGCTGGAGCGGGCCGACGCCGAGGTCCGGCCCGGCTACTCCGCCCACCCCGCCGAGGGTGCGCCGCGCGAGTCCCAGCAGGCCGCGGCGGAGCGCCTGGCCGCGGACATCGTCGACTTCCGCGAGCGGCACGGGCTCGCGCGCGTCGTCGTGGTCGACCTCGTGTCGACGGAGCCGCTGCCCGAGCCCGGTCCGGAGCTCTCCGACCGCGAGCTCCTGCGCGCCGCGCTCGCGGACCCGGAGCGCGCCGTGCTCCCGCCGAGCTCCGTGACCGCGTACGCGGCCCTGCTCGCGGGCGCGCCCTTCGCGGAGTTCACGCCGTCGGCGAGCATGCACCTGCCGGTGCTCCTCGAGCTCGCCGCCGAGCGCGGCGTCCCGGTCGCGGGCCAGGACGGCAAGACCGGCCAGACGTGGCTGCGCACGATCCTCGCGCCCGCCTTCGCGGCCCGCGGCCTGCGCGTCCTGTCCTGGGCCGGCGCCAACCTGCTCGGCGGCGGCGACGGCGCGACCCTGGCCGACCCCGAGGCCGTGCAGAGCAAGCTCGTGTCCAAGTCGCGCGGCCTGCAGGACCTCACGGGCAGCCAGGTCACGCCGCTGCACATCGACAACGTGCCGGACCTCGGCGACATCAAGGTGGCGTGGGACCACGTGCACGTCGAGGGCTTCCTCGGCTCGCGCCTCACGCTGCAGACCACGTGGTCGGCCTACGACTCGATGCTCGCCGCGCCGCTCGTGCTCGACCTCGCGCGCCTGCTCGCGCTCGCCGACGCCGCCGGGTACGCGGGGCCGGTCGCCGAGCTCGGGTTCTTCTTCAAGGACCCGTGGGCGAGCGACGTGCACGACTTCGCGGCGCAGACCGTCGCCCTCGCCGACTGGGTCCGCGAGGCGACGGCCCGCGTCGGTGCCGCACCGGCCGACCGGCCGTGACTGGCTCCCTCCACGACCACCTGGACCTCGTCCGCGCCCCTGCGGTCCTCTCGGTGGTCGGTGACACCCTCGCGGGCGCCGCCGCCGCCGGGCACGCGCTCACCCCGCGCCGCGCGCTGCTCCCGCTGGCCTCCGCGTGCCTCTACGCCGGGGGCATGGCGCTCAACGACTACGCGGACCGCCACCTCGACGCGGTCGAGCGGCCGGAGCGGCCGATCCCGTCCGGGCGCGTCTCCGAGGCCCGCGCGCTGCAGGTCGCGGTGGGCCTCACGGCCGCGGGCGTGGGGCTCGCCGCCGCGGGCGGGGGACCGCGGGCGCTCGCGGTCGCCGTCCCGCTCGCCGCGAGCGTCTGGACGTACGACACCGTCGCCAAGGAGCACGTGGTGGGCCCCGTCGTCATGGCCGCGTGCCGCGGTCTCGACGTCCTGCTGGGTGCGGGCGTCGGGCACCTGCGTGCCGCGCTGCCCGCGGCGGCGGGGATGGCGGTGCACACCGCGGGCGTGACGTTCGTGTCCCGCGGCGAGGTGCACGGCACGACGTCGTCCCTCGCCACCGGCGTGGCGGCGGCCACCGCGGTGGGCGGCGCGGTCGTCGGCGCGGGAGCGCTGCGCCGCGGTCGGGGGGCCGGCCCGGGCCGTGCGACGCGCGTGGCGACGGCCGTCGCCGGGGCCGTGGCGGCCGGCGCGTACCTCGCGACAGCGCTGCCGCGCCAGGTGGACGCCGCGATCACGCCGTCGGCGAGCAACGCGTTCGCGGCGACGAAGGCCGGGATCCGGGCGATGCTCCCGCTCCAGGCCGCCTGGGCGGCGCGCGGCGGCAGCCTCGCGTCGGTGGGGGTGCTCGCGGGCGTCGAGGTCGCCGGTCGCCTGCTGCGCCGCGCCGGGCGCGGACGCGCCGAGATGAGCGAGACGTGAGCGGGCGCGATGCGCTCGGGCAGGGCGTGCCGTTCACGCTCGGGTACGGCACCAACGGCTTCACGGACCACCCGCTCGACGTCACGCTCGACGTGCTGGAGCACGAGGGCTACGGCGCGGTCGCGCTCACGCTCGGGTTCCCGCACCTGGACCCGTTCGCGGACGGATGGCGTGCGGAGGTGGACGCGCTGCGCGACCGCCTCGCGGCGCGGCACGGCGGTGCCGGGATGCGGGTCGTGGTCGAGACGGGCACGCGGTTCCTGCTCGACCCGTACCGCAAGCACCGGCCCACGCTCGTGGACGCCGAGGCCGACGCCCGGCTGCGCTTCCTGCGCCGCGCGGTCGAGATCGCGGCCGCGCTCGACGCCGAGTGCGTGTCCTTCTTCTCCGGCGTCCTGCCCGACGGCACGTCCCCGGCCGAGGGTTGGTCGCTCCTGCGCGACCGCCTGCCCGGGCTCGTCGAGCACGCCCGCGAGCACGGCGTGCGGCTCTCGCTCGAGCCCGAGCCCGGGATGCTCGTCGAGACCGTCGGCGACGCGCTGCGGCTGCGCGACGAGCTCGGCGGCGACGCCGGGGACCTGGCCGACCTCGGCGTGACGGTCGACGTCGGGCACTGCCTCGTCGTCGAGCCGGACGGCGTGGTGGGCGCGCTGCGCGCCGCCGCCCCGTACCTCGCGAACGTGCAGCTCGACGACATGCCGCGCACGCACCACGAGCACCGCCCGTTCGGCGAGGGCGAGATCGACCTGCCGCTCGTGCTCGCGACGCTCGCCGACGTCGGCTACACCGGCGTCGCCGCGGTCGAGCTGCCCCGCCACTCGTACGACGCCCCCGGCCTCGCGCACCGCAGCATGACAGCGCTGAAAGAGGCCTGGGACCGACGCCCCGCGGTACCCGCGCCCGACCAGGACCCACCCGTCTCCGACCACCCCCAGGAGGTGCCATGACCGAGCCAGCCCCCGCCGCCCCCGCGGCCCCGGACGGCGCGACCACCGAGGGCGAGCGCTGGCTCGCCGAGGCGCGCGCCGCCGTCGCGCAGGACCCCGCGGCCGTGTCGCGCGCGTTCGCGCTCGCCGGCCGCAAGGTCGGCCGGGCCCCGGTGCGCCCGGACACCGACCCCGCCGGCATCGTCCACGGGACGGTCGACGACGAGGCGCGCGCCGCGATCGTCGTCGCGCTCGCCGAGGCGCTCGGGCGCGGAGCCGACGGCGACGCGTCCCTCGCGGCCCGCCTCGCCGACCTCTACCAGCACGGCGACACCGCCGAACGGCGCGGGGTGCTGCGCGGGCTCGACGCGCTCACCGCGCGAGGTGCGCTCGCGGACGACGCGGCGCCGTCGGTCGTCGCCGTCGGTCGCGACCTCGCCGCCGACGCGCTGCGCACCAACGACCAGAGCCTCGTCGCCGCGGCGGTCGGGCCGTTCGCGGCCGCGCACCTCGACCAGCACGCGTGGCGCCACGCCGTCCTCAAGCTCGTGTTCATGGGCGTGAGCCTCGACGCCGTCGCCGGCCTCGACGACCGCGCGGACGACGAGCTCGCCCGCATGGCGCGCGACTTCGCCGCCGAGCGCCGCGCCGCGGGACGCGTCGTGCCCGACGACGTCGCTCGCCTCGCCCCTGACGTCACCACCGGGAGGACCGCCTGATGCGCATCTTCGACCCCCACATCCACATGACCAGCCGCACGACGGACGACTACGAGGCCCTGTACGCCGCGGGCGTGCGCGCGCTCGTGGAGCCGGCGTTCTGGCTCGGGCAGCCGCGCACGAACGTGGGGTCGTTCCTCGACTACTTCGACGCGCTCCTGGGCTGGGAGCGGTTCCGGGCCGCGCAGTTCGGCATCCGCCACCACGCGACGATCGCCCTCAACCCCAAGGAGGCGAACGACCCGCGCTGCCGCGAGGTGCTCGACGAGATCCCGCGCTACCTGCTCAAGGACGGCGTCGTGGCGGTCGGCGAGGTCGGGTACGACTCGATGACGCCCGAGGAGGACGAGGTGTTCTCCCGCCAGCTCCAGATGGCGCGCGACGTCGACCTGCCCGTCCTCGTGCACACGCCGCACCGCGACAAGCTCTCGGGCACGCGCCGCACGCTCGACGTCGTGCGCGAGTCCGGCGTGCCGTCGGAGCACGTGCTCGTCGACCACCTCAACGAGACCAACGTCGCGCTCGTGCTCGACGCCGGGGCGTGGGCCGGGTTCTCCATCTACCCGGACACCAAGATGGACGAGGACCGCATGGTCGCGATCCTCCAGGAGCACGGCACGGACCGGATGATCGTCAACTCCGCGGCGGACTGGGGCCGGTCCGACCCGCTCAAGACCCTCAAGACGGGCCGCGCGATGCTCGCCGCCGGGTTCACCGACGACGATGTCGACAAGGTGCTGTGGCGCAACCCGGTCGAGTTCTACGGCCAGTCCGGCAACCTCGTGCTCGACCCGGTCCCGGGCTTCGTCGAGGGCGACCTGCCGACGCCGGGCGTCGAGTTCGAGGGCTCGTCCGTGCTGCGCGGCGCGCGGGCGTAACGGGCCGTCTCGGAAGGGCACCACCACCATGCTGTTGTCGTACTGCACCAACGTCCACCCGGCCGAGGACCTCGACGGGGTCGTCGAGCAGCTCGTGACCTACGCGGGCCCCGTCCGCGCGGCCGCGGGCCTCGACGTCCTCGGGGTCGGCCTCTGGATGCCCGCGACGCTCGCGCACCGGCTCGCCGGCTCGCCGGCCGACCGCGCCTGGCTGCGCGCCGTCCTGGACGAGCAGGGCCTGCAGGTGCACACGCTCAACGCGTTCCCGTACGGCGGCTTCCACGCGGACGTCGTCAAGCTGGACGTCTACCGGCCGATGTGGGCGCAGCCCGAGCGCCTCGCGTACACGCTCGAGTGCGCCGAGGTCCTGGCCGACCTGCTGCCCGACGGTGCCGCCGGTTCGATCTCGACGCTCCCGCTCGCGTGGCGCGAGCCCTGGTCGGAGGCCGACGACGCCGCCGCGACGCGCGCGTTCGTCGCGCTGGGCGCGGGCCTGCGCGACCTGCGCGAGCGGACGGGGAAGACCGTGCGCGTCGCGGTCGAGCCCGAGCCGGGGTGCGTGCTCGACTCGGTGGACGACGTCGTGGGCTGGCTCGCGGCGCGCACGGGGCCGCTGGGTGCCGGGGGCGTGCCGGACGAGAGCCGGATCGACCCCGAGCACGTCGGGGTGTGCCTCGACACGTGCCACCTCGCGGTGTCGTTCGCCGACCGGCGCGCGGGGACGGCGGCCACGGTGCGGCGCATCACGGACGCCGGGCTGCGCGTCGTCAAGGTGCAGGCGTCGGCGGCGCTGCACGTGGACGACCCGTCCGACCCGGCCGCGCGCGCCGCCGTCGGCGCGTTCGCCGAGAAGCGCTACATCCACCAGGTGCGCGAGCTCACCTCGGCGGGCGACGTGCTCGCGGCCGACGACCTGCCCGACGCCCTCGGTGACGGGCCCGGGACCGGGGCGGGGGACGCCGTCGGGCACCCGCTGCCGGGGGAGGGGCCGTGGCGCGTGCACTTCCACGTGCCGCTGCACCACGAGCCCGCGGCGCCGCTCGCCGCGACGACCGACGTCCTGCGCGACGCGGTCGACGCGGTGCGGGCGGCCCCGCACGGCGACGAGGCCCACCTCGACGTCGAGACGTACACGTGGTCGGTGCTCCCGGAGGGCGCAGCCACGGACTCGCTCGTCGCCGGCATCGCGGCCGAGCTCCGCTGGGCCACGACCCACCTGACCCCCACCCCCGCCGAACACGACATGAAGGACGCGAAGGAGCCGTCGACGACCTCGATGTCGGGTTCGACAGCGGGCCAGGTCGTGCTCGGCGGGCAGGACACCACCACCAGGAGGACCGCATGAAGCCCGTGCTGCTGCTCGACGTCGTCGGGCTCACCTCGACCGCGCTCGCGCACATGCCGCGCCTGCGCCAGCTCGCCGCGAGCGGCTGGCAGTCCGAGCTCGCGACCGTGCTGCCCGCCGTGACGTGCAGCGTCCAGGCCACGATGACGACCGGGCTCAGCCCGGCGGAGCACGGGATCGTCGGGAACGGGTGGTACTTCCGCGAGCTCGGCGACGTGTACCTGTGGCGCCAGCACGCCCGGCTCGTCGAGGGGGAGAAGCTGTGGGAGGCCGCGCGCCGCGCCAGCCGCGAGTACTCGTCGGCGAACGTCTGCTGGTGGTACGCGATGGGCATGACGACGGACGTCACGGTCACGCCGCGCCCGATCTACCACGCCGACGGCCGCAAGTCCCCGGACGCGTACGTGCGGCCCCCGGCGCTGCACGACGACCTCGTCGGCCGGTTCGGCGAGTTCCCGCTCTTCACCTACTGGGGTCCGACGGCGGACATCTCCTCGTCCCGGTGGATCGTCGACGCGACGCGGCACGTGCTGCGCACGCACGCGCCGGACCTCACGATGGCGTACGTCCCGCACCTCGACTACGACCTGCAGCGGTTCGGGCCGACGTCGCCGCAGGCCGACGCCGCCGCGGCGGAGCTCGACGCGACGCTCGCGCCCCTGCTCGACGACGCCGCGAACCAGGGCGTGACCGTCCTCGTGGTCTCGGAGTACGGCATCGCCGACGCCGACCGGCCCGTGCACCTCAACCGCATCCTGCGCCGCGAGGGCCTGCTCGAGGTCTACGTGCAGGACGGCAAGGAGCAGCTCGACCCGTGGACGTCGCGCGCGTTCGCGGTCGCGGACCACCAGGTCGCGCACGTCTACCTCGGCGACCAGCACGACCCCGCGCTCCAGCGACGCGTCACCGACCTGCTGCGGGGGATCCCCGGGGTCGACGAGGTCCTCGACCGCGACGCGCAGGCCCGGTACGGGCTCGACCACGAGCGCTCCGGCGACCTCGTCGTCGTCGCGGAGCCCGGGGCCTGGTTCACGTACTACTTCTGGCTCGACGACGCGCGCGCGCCCGAGTACGCGCGCGGCGTCGACATCCACCGCAAGCCCGGCTACGACCCCGCCGAGCTGTTCTTCGACCCCGCGGACAAGCTCGCGAAGGCGAAGGCCGGCCTCAACCTCGTGAAGAAGAAGGTGGGGCTGCGCTACGCCATGAGCACCGTCCCGCTCGACGCGTCGTACGTGAAGGGCTCGCACGGCCGGCTGCCCGACTCGTCGGCCGACACCCCGCTCGTGCTGTGCTCCGACGCCGAGATCCCCGCCTCCGTCGCCTCGCTCGTCGAGTCCGACGCGGGGCAGATCCCGGCGGCGGCGGTCAAGGGCCTGGTGCTCGAGCTCCAGGGCCTCGGGGCCCGGGTCTGACGAGGGCTCGGTCGGCTACCGGGCGACGCGCTCGTCGAGCCAGTCGAACATGCGCTGCTCGGTGAGGGCGCGGGCGAGGGGCTGGCAGTGCCCGCTCGCGCCCTCGCCGTCGCTGAAGGTGGCGAGGGTGGCACCCGGCACGAGACCGGCCAGGCGCTCCGACTGGCCCGGCCAGAACTGCTCGTCCTCGGGGCTCGTGACGAGCATCGGCGTGGTGACCCGACCCGCGACCTCGGTCGCGTCGTACCGGCGCACCTCGCGCAGCGTCGCGGCGTACCCGTCGACGCCGTACGGCCGCGCGCGGAAGCGCCATGTCCGCGCGGTGCCCTTCGAGAAGCGCATGCCCAGGTCCATGTCGCGGTCGAACGCGTGGTCGTCACCCTTGTCGAGCAGCTTGAGCAGGCTCTTGGGCACCTCGCGCTCCCACGAGGTCGCGACGTCCACCACCCCTGGGTCGACGACCGCGGCGGCCGGCCGGTGCTCGAACGCGAGCGCGCGCGTGACCCAGTAGCCGGCCTGGCTGATCCCGTAGACGGTGACCCGCTCGGGATCGACGTCGGGCCGTGCCACCACGGTGTCCAGGACGGGCGTGAGGACGGCCTCGAAGTCGGGGCGGAACGGGACTCCGTGCTCGAAGAGCATCGACTGCTGGCCGGGGCCGTCGAACACGAGCGCGTGGTACCCGCGGCGCAGCGCCCCCGACACGCACGCGGACCACAGCGACGTCAGCGAGCCGTCGGAGCCGTTCACGGCGATGACGACGGGCCGGGGCACGGAGCCGGGGGCCCCGTCGTCCCCGGCGCGGAAGAAGTACCCCGGGAGCGTGGTGCCCTCGTAGTCGATCTGCACCCGTTCGACGTCCAGGTCGACGAGGTCGACCCAGCGGTCCCAGGCGGCGCGGTGCTTGCGGAACGTCGGCACGAGCGGGGACTCGTCCTCGAGCCCCGCGACCGCGTTCACCGCGACGGCGTAGTAGGACGATGCGCGCAGGAACGCCGAGGCGGCGCTCACGCGGTGCCCGGCCACGGCGGACGACTCGCCCGCGGCGGCCACCCGCTCGCCGAGCGCGTCCCAGGCACGGAACCACGCGCGGTGGTCCTTCCCCACGTCGGCGACGGCCGTCAGGACCTCGCCCACGTCGGCGGCACCGGAGAACGCACCGCCGAGGGTCGTGCGGATCTCGTAGTCCCAGTCGGGGTCCTGGGAGAAGCGTCCGGCGAGCTCGCTCGTGTGCGTGCCGTGTCTGGGCATGGTGGCCCTGCCTTCGTGGGACGGTCCGGGAACGTCACCAGGTTAGGAGCGTCCCGCGCGGGGCGCGCGCGGGCGGGCGCAGGGACGAGGCTCCGGTCAGTCGTCGTCCTCGTCCGGGAGCGCGACGAGGAGGTCGAGGTGCAGGCCCAGCACCGTGCCGTCGGCCGCGACGGTGCGCACGAGCGGGTAGAAGCCGTCGCCCCAGCCCGAGTGCGAGAGCACGACGTTCTCGCCGTCCTGCGCGCCGGGGAGCAGGATGTTCGCCGAGCCCTCGCGCAGGTGGTCGGGGGAGTCCGTGAGCGCGAACCAGCTCGTGTCCGTGCCGTCGTCGAACACCTCGTCGTACCAGTCGCCCTGCGGCATGAGCCGCGCGACCGCGTCGGCGTCGGCGAACGCGACGGTCCCGGCGTCCACCGGCACGCCGAAGGCAGCGCCCGCCTCCGGGGGCCCGTCGGCGCCCTCGGGGACGACCGGCTCGACGGCCGCCACATCGCCCTCGGCGAGCACGACGCTCAGGTACGCCTCGCGCAGGTGGGAGCCGTCCTGCTCGTCGGAGACGTCGGCGACGGTGACGCGCACGGGGTAGCGGCCCGGCTCGACGCGCACGACGAGCCCCTCGCCGAGCAGCGTGAACGGGTCGGAGGCCTCGAGCCGGCCGCTGGGCAGGACGATCTCGCCCAGGTCGTGCACCGTGAGGCGCAGGCCGGGCCCTCCGGCGGGCCCCGTCCCTGCGGCGGGGCCGGGGCGCAGGGCGAAGAACGTGTCAGGGGTGGGGAAGTCGCTCACGCCGCGAGCGTAGCCGCCGCCGTCCGCTCGGGCCGCTCGGCCCCTGACGCGGCGAGGGCCGCCACCCGGACGGGTGACGGCCCTCGCGCGGTGCGGTGAGCGGCTCAGGAGCAGCTCAGCGCCTCGTAGTCGGCGTCGTAGGTCGTCGTGACCTCCTCGCCGCCGACCTCCGCGGTGAGGGTCGCCGTCACGGAGCCCGCGTCGAACGACGCCGCGCGCGACGAGAAGGACTGGTAGGCGTTCTTGCCGTCCTTGACGTTCGGGAACGTCTTCTCGCCGTACGGCGTGGTCACCACGACGTCGGCCGTCGCGCCCGACTCGTTGAGCACGCGGACCGCGACGTGCGCCTTGCCGCCGAGGCAGCGCGCCTCGGCGGTGACCGTCGCGTCGACGACGGCGGACGTCGTGACGTCCACGGTCTGCCAGCGCTTGGTCGGCGTCGCGTTGTGCAGGTGCAGCAGCAGGAGCTTGCCGCTGCCCGCCTCGACCGCCGACTCCGAGCGGTGCACCGCGATCGACGTGTCGTCGGCCCCGACGTACAGGAGCTGGTCTCCGCCGTCGAACCAGTAGGCCGGGTCGTACGGGTCGCCCGTGAACGTCTCGGTCGCGTCGACGAGCTGGTCGGCGGCCTGCGAGTAGGGCGAGTACGTGAGGACCTGGAAGGTCGGCACGTCGCCCTCCTCGATGCCGAGCGAGCCGATCCCGACCGGGATCACGACGACGTTGTTGTCGAACACCGAGGTGTCGACGTTCCCCCACACCGAGTTGATCGGCTGGAGGTCGACGTTGTCCCCGGCCTCGTACTCGGTGCCGTCCGGCGCGGTCCAGTCCTTGAGCGTGAACGTGGCCGCGAGGGTGAGGTCCGTCTCGCTGTTGTACTTGATCGCCGCGACCTCGAAGTCGGCCGTGCCGTCGGAGTCGACGTCGACCTCGACCGCCGGGATCGAGACCGAGCCGAGGCTCGCCCACTCCCCGTCGACCGCGACGCCGATGCCGATGACGCCGTCCGCGGGGTCACCGCCGTCCGCGGCGACCTGGGGTGCGGTCGACGTGAAGCCGACCGCGCGCACGTCGGCCGCTGCGATGGCCGACGCCGAGGCGCCGACCGCCGCGTCCGCCTCGAGGCGGGGGCTCGTCGTCTTGAGCTCGAACGGCGCGACGAGCGAGAACCAGCCGCCCGACGCCACGCCGCGACCGTCGAGGTCGAGGTCGGCCGTGGTCGCCGAGCCCGGGAAGGCGACGGTGTTGCCGGAGAGGTCGCTCACGAGCTTGGGCGACGCCTGGACGGGGACCCGCAGCGCGGCGGAGCCGTCCGTCGGGGTCAGGACGACGCGACCGCTGACGGAGGACACGAAGTCGCGCGGCACGCCGACGCCGGAGTCGGCCGACGACGTCGGGTCGAGCTCCTTGGCGAGCGTCGCCGGGTCCGCGGTGAGCGTCACGGTGACGACCGTGCGCTGCCCCGCCGGGACGGTGACCGACGCCGGGGCGACCGACACGGTCGCGCCGCCCGCGGTGCTGGACTGGGCGAAGCTCGTCGCGTACGTCTTCGGGGCGTCGCCCGTGTTCTGCACGGTCACGGTCTTGCGCACGGTCACGGTGTCCTGGCCGACCGGCACGACGCCGAACGCCACGGACACCTGGTCGGAGTCCTGCGACGCGTAGGCGAGGGTCGTGTTCGCGACCGCGTCGACGGCGTCGACGCGGCCGGAGCCCACGCGCTCGGGACCGTAGGCGGTGCCCGTGCCCGACGGCCCGGTGAAGACGTCGTGCGTCGCGGTGTTCATGACCGACGCCTTGACCTCGGCGGGCGCCCAGCCCGGGTGGGCCTCCTTGACGAGCGCCGCGATGCCGGCGACGTGCGGGGTGGCCATGGACGTGCCGGACTTGATGCTCGCGCCGTCCAGGTGACCGGACGCGACGGAGGCGATCCCCGTGCCGGGGGCCGCGACGTCAGGCTTGGCGACGCCGAGCGAGCCGTGCACGCCGCGCGACGACCCGCTGTTGAGCGTGTCGCCGATCTCCGGGATCGAGACGAACGACGACAGCGCGAGCGACGGGCCGATGGTCATCGTGACCTCGCCGGCCTCGATCGCCGGGCGCAGCGCCTCGTGGCTCGGGCCGGTGAGCTGCGCGCCGGGGATGCCGGCGTTGCCCGCGATGCCCGCGACGAACGACGAGAGCCCGGAGGAGAGCAGCACGCCGACCGCGCCCGCGGCCTGCGCGTTGTTGAACCGTGCGGCGCTGCCGCACGCGCGCGTCGCGTCGTTGTCGTCCCAGTAGAGGAACGCGATCTTGCCCGCGACGGCCGCGGCCTGCTCGGGCGTGAACGCCTGGCAGCCGTCGACGTCGCCGCCGAGGAACGCGACCGGCGCGGTGACGTCCGCCCCGCCCGCGTAGTCCACCGAGTTCTGGGCGGGGTACTCGCCCGCGAGCGCCTCGGGGGCGTCGACCCGCACGGCGTCGAAGGTCTGGGTGTCGCCGACCGAGTTGGCGACCGTGAGGGCGGTGCGCGCGTTGCCGGGGGAGCCGCCGACGTCGGTCACGTCGCCCGCGTTGCCCGACGCGATGACGGACAGCGTCCCCAGGCGCGAGAGCTGGTCGATGAAGAGGTTCTCGGGGTCGTCCGCGGGGGAGCCGTCGGAGCCCAGGGAGAGGTTGACGATGTCGAGGCGGTCGGACAGGTCGCCGTCGCCGTTCGGGTCGGCCGCCCACTCGAGCGCGTCGACGACGACGCCCGTCGAGCCGCCGAGGTCGCCGAACACCTTGAGCGCGTACAGGCCCGCCTCGGGCGCGGAGCCCGGGCCGACCTGCCAGTCGGAGATGTCGGTGAGGGTGGAGTAGTCGCCGTCGAACGTCTCGCCGTCCGCGGTGACGCCGTACGCCGCCGTCGTGCCGGCCACGTGCGAGCCGTGCCCGGAGCCGACCGAGTCGAGCGAGTCGATGGGGTTCTCGTCGGGCGTCGGCACGAGCGTCGTGCCGGGGACCGTGCCGCTCGCGTCGTAGTCGTACCCGGCGAAGTCGTGCCCGCCGAGGAACTTGAGCTCGTCGAACGTGCCGTCGGGGACCGGGCCGGTGCCGCGGTCGCCGTACGCCTCGTCGAACGCCTCCTGCGTGCCGGGGCCGCCGAACGCCTTGTGCGTGTAGTCGAGCCCTGTGTCGATGATGCCGATGCGCACGCCCTCGCCGGTGAGGCCCGTGCTCTGCCACGTCTCGAGCGCTCGCGTGAACACGTCCGTGCCCTTGTTCGCCGGCTTCTTGGGGATGATCCGGTAGACCGTGACCACCGAGGCGTCGCGCGCGAGGTCGCGCACCCGGGCCGCGTCGCCCGTCACGACGACGCCCGCGACGAGCGTGCTCGTCACCGACACCTGCTGCGGGTTCCGCGCGCCGGCGCTGCGGGCGGTCGCCTGCTGCGGGACGACGTCGTCCGCGAGCTGTGCGACCTCCTGCGCGTTGGCCTCGACCTCCTGGGGGCTCGCGCCCTGCGCGGCGAGGTCGACGGCCGACGGCGCGTCGAGCTCGACGAACGCCGTGACGGTGCCGGTCGCCTTCGCGAGGGACGGGGCGACCTTGTCGGTCGGGGCGAGGGACGCGCCCGACTGCACGCCGAGGGAGTCCCCGGGGTCGGGCGGCGGGTCCGCGACAGCGGGCGCGGCGGCCGCGGCGACGACGGCGAGGCTCGCGGCGGCAGCGGTCAGTGACACGGGTAGAGAACGGTGCTTCATCGACACTCATCTCCCCGGCAGGGCCGGTTCGGCGAAGGGTTCGTGGATGGGTCCTTCCCTGCGGTCTCGCCCGGGTGGGACACAGACCACCCGAGCACGGTAACCAACGAGTGCCCGACCTGCCCAGCGGCAGGCGTCGTCACCGGGCCCCGAGCCGGAGACAACGGGGCCGGCACGCTCTACGATGCGGGCGGGGTCACAGGACGTGGCCGTCCTGTGGGAGTCCCCTTCCCGCGTCAGGTCCACGGGGGTGCGAACCCGGGGGCGTGGCCCACGCAGAAGGAGAACCATGACCAGATCCTCGCTCCGGGTCCTGTCCGCCGCGCTCGTGGCCGGCGTCGTCGTGACCGCCGCGGTCGCCTCCCCCGCCCTGGCGTCCGAGCCCGACCTGCGCGTCGTGACGTGGGACCGCACGGCCCCGACCGACCCGACCGCCGACGCCACCGACGCGCAGGTCTCCAGCGGGGAGAGCTGCGCGGTGCAGGCCCAGCCCCTCCTGCCCGGCCAGGACCCCGCCACGCTCCCGCCGGCGCCCGAGGTGTGCTTCGACTCGCTCGAGGAGGCGCTGGAGTTCGCCTCGGGCGGCGACGTCGCCGCGGCACGCCTCGCCGACGCGACGCCCGCCGACGTCGAGGGGCTGGTCACCGAGCTCAACGCGTCGGCGGCGGCGTCCGCCGGGACGGCGCGCGCGACCACCGCGGCGGCGAGCTCGCTCGTCCTGGGCGTGCTGTGGCGGGACGCCAGCTACAAGGGCGCGTCGAAGGTGCTCTACGGCTCCGGCACCAACGGCTGCTACGGCGGGTCCACGTACGGGTTCCCGAACCTCGCGAACCTGCTCATGAACAACGTCGTCAGCTCCGCCACGACCTACGCGGGCTGCTGGGTGACCCTGTACGACTCGTACAGCTACGCGGGGACGAAGAAGAACTGCACGCCGCACTGCGCGACGCTCGGCTCGTTCGACAACAAGGCGTCCTCGGTCGTCTACCGCCCGGTCGGCCAGCTCGGCTGAGGCGTCACGCGGCCCCGCCGGGCACGTCGCTCGACCAGCGACGGGCCCGGCCCGCCCCGAGCCGGGCGGGGCTCACCTCGCGCACGGTGACGCGGCGTCCCAGGAGGTGCCCGACGGCGTCCCCCGCGGCGCGCGCGGCCCTCGCCCCGGCGTCGCCGGCCGCGTCGGGCACGACGTCGAGCACGACGTCCCCGTCGGCCGCCTGGTGGAGCTGCCACGCGGCCATGCCGTGGGCCTGGAGGTGCTGGGCGGCGTCGACCGACGGCACCCACGCGCCGTCGGGCCGCAGGTAGCGCACGGGCGACCGGCCCTCCAGGTCGTGCAGCTCGACCCGCCCACCGCGCCGCACGATCCGCGCGCGGTCGCCGGTGCGGTAGCGCAGCAGCGGCAGGTACGGGTTCTCGTCGACCGTGACGACGACCTCGCCGAGGTCGCCGTCGGGGACGGGCGCGCCGCCGTCGTCGAGGACCTCGACCCAGACGCGCCGGCCCGCGACGACGACGAACGGTCCCGCGTCCGCGCGGGCCGCGACCACGCCCGTCTCGCGCAGCCCGTAGAGGTCGACGACGGGGACGTCCCACGTGGCGCGCAGGCGCGCGCGGGCGACGTCGGACAGGTGCGCGGCCCCGCTGACGAGCGCGACCGGGTGCAGGGCGAGACCCTCCTCCGCGAGCCGGGCGAGCGCGAGCAGCGGCAGCGGCGAGCTCGACACCACCTGCGGGTCCTGCGCCGCGAGGAACGTCGCGCGGTCGCCGGGGTGCGCCCACGCGCCGGGGTCGAGGTTGACGCGCGCCATGGTCGGTGCGGCGACGCCGGGGCCGCGCCGGAACCCGGTCATCGCCGACGCGTACGTGAACGCCTCGCGCTGGTCCACGAGGTTCATCAGGCCCAGGCGGCCGGGGACGGGCTCCCAGGTCACGCCGGCGCCCGCTGCCGGATCGGTGACGAGGTGCTGCAGCAGCACGAGGTCCGCCGCGACGGCCACGGGGTGCAGCGGGACGCGGACCGCCGCGCCCGTGCTGCCGGAGCTCGTGCCCTCGAGCACACGGCCCAGCGGCACGTCCACCGGGACGAACGACGCCACGTCGTGCCGCAGGTCGTCGCGCGTGACGGGTCGGAGCGCAGTGAGCGGCGACCCGGCGCGGCTCTCCCCGCGGTCGCGCGCACGGCGGTACCGCGGCACGACGGCGTGCGCCCGGTCGACGAGGTCGCCCACCCACGCGGGCGGGGCGGAGGGCGCGTCCGCGACGCCGGAGGGCGCCGCCGGGTCATCGGCGGGGGTGCCGGGACGGGTGTCGACGGGGGACACGGCTCGGGTGTCGGCACGGCCCGCGGCGAGGCGGGCCGCGACCTCGTCGAGCGCCGGCAGGTCGTCGGGGCGCAGCCGGTCGCCCGTGACGTGGACCCAGGCGGGCGCGGCGGGGTGGTCCCGCACCGCGTCGAGCGCGGCGCGGCCGGCGTCGTCGAGCGTGGGCCAGCGCTCGGCGTCGGTGAGCGCGACCGCGGAGCCCGGGGCGTACTCGTCAAGCGTGAGGTCGGGGGCGTCGTCGGGTGTCGTCATGGAGTCCCTCGTCAGGAGTTCGTTCAGTAGTTCGCGTACTGCGCGGCGGCCTCCTTGGCGCGCTTCTCCGCGAGCTCGCGCGCGAGCTGCTCGGCGCGGCGCGCCTCCTGCGCCATCTCGCGCGCGATCCGGCGCTGCTCGGCCGTGCTCACCGCCGCCCACCGGTCCTGGGCCACCTCGGGGCTCTCGCCCGCGGGCCGCAGCCCGAGCTCGCGCAGCACGGCGCGGGCCAGCTCCTCGCGCGCCGTCGGCGCGTGCAGCCACTCGTCCGGGGTCCGCAGCAGCGCGAGCGCGGGCACGGTCTGCTCGACGACCCGCAAAAGCGCGCCCGGCGTCACGGCGGCCCGGGACGCGGGGGCGGCGAGCAGGTGCTCGTCGCGCAGGAGCCAGCAGACCGTCCCGGCGAGCGCCGCGTACGGGGCGTGCGTGCACAGCGCCTCGACGGCGGCGCGCTGCGGGCCGTGCAGCACGCCGACCGCGCCGCCACCGACGAGGAGGTCCGCGGTGTCGCCGACGAGCGCGGCGGCCGCGACCACGGGATGGTCAAGCACGTCCGGGGGCGTGTCGGCCAGGCGGTGCACGACGTCGGCGAGCGCGGGGCCCTCGACCGTCGGGCGGGTGTGGTCATCGGCCACGGCGGGCTCCTTCCGGTCGGCTGCTCGTCGCCGCGACACCTGCCGGGACACCCGACGGGGCACCGGTCGAGGCGCCCCACAACTCGCGCGCGAAGGCGCGGGCGAACGCGACGAGGTCGTCCTGGGTCTGCACGGCGTGGACCCGGTAGCCCACGGCGTGCTCCCGCACGGTCTCGGCGCCCTTCGCCGAGACGTCCAGCACGAGCGTGCCCCCGCCCCCGGCGGCCGCGACGGCGCGCGCCGCGACCCCCTCGTGGGGCGCCACGAGCTCGGTGTCGGGGCGCGCGCCCCAGCGGATCCGAACGACGTCGTCGAACATCGACACGACGCCGTCGTCGGAGATGACGGCGACGTGGCACGGGCGCGTGCGGGTCGGCGGGGCGCCGGTGACCGGGTCGCCGAGGTGCGTGCGCTCCAGGAGCGGGACGGGGAACGACGTCGAGCCGCCGAAGTGCGCGACGACCGCGTCGAGCACGCGGTCCTCGTCGCGCACGAACCCGTCCGTGCCGGCGACCTGCCGCGGCCCGCTCCACGTCGTCGCCTGCACGCGCGCGCCGGCGCGCAGGGCCGAGAGCGCGAGGACGGCCCCGGCGAGCGCGATCGGTGCGACGCGGCGCGTCGGGTCGGGCATCGAGCCGGACGAGTCGAGGTAGAGGTCGAGGTCCACGGGGACGCGGTCGGGCTCGTCGCCCGTGTCCTCGTCGACCGACCGGCGCACGGTCGTGAACCCGGGGACGACGACGGGCGAGCGCAGCAGCGTCCCCGTCCAGTCCACGTCGCCCAGCTCGTCGCCCACGTCCCACTGCTCGTGCGCGCCGAGCAGCGGCTCCGTGGCGCGCACGTGCTCGCGCACGGGGAACGGGACGAGCAGGGGCGCGGCGTGCTCGCGGTACCAGCGCCGGGCGGACGCCGCGGCGTCCGTCGTGAGCCCGAGCAGCCGGAGCGTCGCGTCGTAGTCCGCCGGTGCGAGGGCCTGGCCGGTCGCGTCGTGCGCGCCCTCGCCGTCCGACCCGGGCGCGTAGTGCGCGGCGTCCGTCGCGGGGTCGTCGGCCGTGCCCAGCCCGAGGTCCCCGACGACGCGCGGGTCGAGCGCGGGGTGCCGCACAGGCTCGACGGCGCGCGGGTCCGTCGCGAGCCCGCCGGGGACCGCCCCGGCCACCTCGTCCTGCCCGCAGACCACCTCGGGCAGCGTGGACCGCCGTCGCTGCAGGTGCCGTCGGCGGGCCTCGCGGTCCCCGTGCTCGGGCCGGGCCCGGCGGCGGGGGTCCTTCGCCGTGGCGAGCGACCCCGCCTCCGACGCGAGCAGCGTGCGCAGGAGCGCGGCGAACCCCGCGGCGCCGCCGACGGGGTCGTCCGCGTAGGCGCGCACGAGCCGCGCGACGAGCGTCGCCTCGCGCTCGGCCACCGGGACGTCGGACGCGGTGAGGTCGCCGCGCGGCAGGCCCCACAGGATCTCGTCCGCGCGCAGCACGGTCTGCATCACCGTGCTCGTCCCCGGCCCCAGCGCGCGCCACAGCCCGGCGAGGTCGATCCCGGCGCGGCGCTGCAGCCGGTCGTTGATGAGCAGGTCGCTCCACAGGTTGGCGGTGAGCGGCGCGAGCTGGTCCTGGTCCACGAGCCCGGCGCGCGTGCGCGCGACGAGGAGCGCGCTCGTCGTGAGGTCGCCGGGGGACAGCACGTGGTGCCCCACCTCGTGCGCGAGGACCGCGACCGCGTGGTCCTCGATCCCCAGCTCCACAACCTCGGCGAGGTCGACGTGCACGCTCACGCGCGTCGTCGAGAACCACGCGAACGACCCGACCCCCTCCGGGACCGTGGCAGGGCCGTGCAGCGTCGGGGCGCCGAGGCGCGTGAACCGGCCCCAGGCCGCGAGCGCCTCGGGCCACGCGGCCTGCCACCGCTGACGCAGCACCCCGAGGTCGGCGCGAGGTCGCTCGTCGGGCAGCGCCCCGACGGGTTCCGGCGTCGGCGCGCTCACCGGGGCCACCGCACGAGGAGGACGTCGTACGAGCCGGTCCGGCTCAGCAGCGCGAGCCGGCCCGACGGCGTCTCGACCACCGCGGCGCCGCTGACGTCGGTCAGGGCTGCGTCGGGGGCCGGGGCGGGGGTCAGGTCGGGGGCCGGGTCGGGCGCGCGTCGTCCGGCGGGACCGTGGTCCGACCCGTGCAGGCCCTGGTCGTCGACGTCGGCGCGCGGCGGCGTGACCGCGCCGGTGGCGTGGTCGCCCGCGCCCGGGGCGCGCGCGACGAACGCGCCGTGGACGTCGGCGACGAGCGTCCACTCGACCGTCTCGTCGCCGACCGTGGCGGCGTCCGCCGCAGTGTCCGGTGCGGTGCCGACGGCCGTCGGCGGGCCGTCGCCGGTCGAGAGCAGCACCCAGCGCAGGCCGGGGTGGCGCGCGTCGGCGCCGACGACGAGCGCGGGCGACAGCCACGGGCCGCCGAACCCGCGGAAGCCGCCGAAGCGACCCAGGACCTGCGCAGGCCCGGGAGCGCCCGGGAGCCGGACCCACCGCGCCCCGGCGCGCTCGTCGTCCTGCCCGGCGGCGGGCCACCACCACGGGTCCGCGGCGTGGCGGTCGAGCACGGCCCGCAGGTCCGCGGCGTCGGCTCTCCCGTCCGGCCCGGGCGCCCCGGACGCGGGGAGCGACAGCGCGGCCCGCGCGACCGGCTCCGGGAGCGACCGCGCGGCGTCGAGGGCCGCGTCCCGGTAGCGCACGAGCCCGCTGCGCCACGCCGCGACGAGGACCGCGCCCCGGACCAGGTCCGCCGCGGAGGGTCCCGGACCGACGTTCGCCGCGGAGAGGCCCGGACCGACGTTCGCCGGGCTGCCGACCCCGACGGCGGCGGCGTCGACCACGCGCGCCGCCCACGCCGTCACGTCCCCCCGCGCACCCGGACCGCCCCCGACGGCCCGTGCGGCGTCGACGACCGCCGCGACCGTGGCCGCGGGGGCGAGGGCGAGCCACGGCGCGAGCCGCGGGACGACGTCGAGGAGCGCGCGCCGCTCCGGTGCGCCTGGACGCCAGCGACGCGCGGCGGCGAGCCGCGCGAGCGCGTCGACGAGCGCGTCGCACGTCGCCCCGAACGCGTCCGCACCGAGCTGGCGGGCGAGCGGGTCCGCGGCCACGGCCACCTCCCGCACCGCGTCGGCCAGGAGGTCGCGGTCCGCGCCGTGCGCGAGCGCCCGCGCGAGGACGGCGTCGTACCGCTCCCGCTCGGCGAGCGCGCGGGCGGCGAAGGGCGAAGGAGCCGCGGGGGCCGCGTCCCCGGCCGACGGCGACCGCACGCCGTCGGGCAGCGTCACGCGCCGCTCCAGCGCAGCCAGGTCAGGTAGTTCGTGTACCGCTGGTGGGCGTACTTGAGCGCGAGCGCGTCCTCGTACACGTGGCCGTGCAGCTTGGCGTGCTTCTCCCACGACGCGAGCACGTGCTCGATCCGGGCGAGCCGGCGCAGCACCTCCGCCTCGGGCAACCCCTCGAACCCGGCCGCGACGTCCGCGAGGACCGCCCCGACGTCGTCCTGGTCGTCGAGGCCCGCGGCGTCGTACTGCCGGCACGCCGTGTCGAAGAGGTCGCGGATCCACGACACGCGGTCCGAGCGCAGGGGCTCGCGCTCGCGGTCGTCGAACGGGGCCGACTGCAGGTCGGGGAGCAGCTTGTCGTGCAGCACGAACGGGAGCACCGCCCGCAGGTCGGCGAGCTCCACCTCGGCGTCCCCGCGGAAGTACGCCATCGCCTTCGCGTACGCGACGAGCGACTGCAGCGCGCGCACCGACAGGCCGTTGAGCGTCTGCGCGCCCACGTCGCCCAGGCGGTCGCGGCCCGTGTCCGCCGTCGCCACGAGGTGCGGGTCGACGCCCGCGACGCGCGCCGTGTCCTTCGTCCGGTACTCGAACTGCCACCCCGCGCGCTCCAGCACCTCGAGCTGGCTCGCGAAGAACTCGAGGCGGCGGCGCACCGGCTCCGGGAACGGGACGGCGAGGATCGCGGCGTGCAGCGCGTCGTGCTCGGCGGCATCGAACACGATCTCCGGCGGCACGTTCTCCTCCGGGCGCACGCGCCGCTCGGCCCGGGCCACGAGGTCGCCGAGGAAGCGGTTGTTGAACGGCAGCGCGTGCACGACGACGTCGATGCGGTCCCGCAGCGCGTCGACCACCTGGTACGTGCCGCCGCCCGCGTCGTCGTTCGCCGTGAGGTACCAGGCGGCGTCGCCCGTCTCGTAGACCTGGTCGTACACCTCGACGTACCCGTCCGCGAGCACGGTGAGCAGCGCCGACTGCGTGCGCGTGGGGATGCGGTTGTACTCGTCGACGATCTTCACGCGCATGCCCAGCCACGACCGCCACGCGACGTCCACGTCCGCGAGGCTGTCCGCCTGCACCAGGTCCTTGGGCAGCGGCGTGCCGAACAGGTCCGACACGGTGAGCTGCGGGTGCCCGTGCTGCATCGCGCGGCGCACGTCGCGCACGGGGTAGCCCGCGAGGACGCCCATGAGCACGGCGCTCGCGGTCTTCCCGCGCCCCGGCCCGCCGATCATGAGGCACCGCCCCCGCACGGCGAACGTCAGGAGCGGCAGCAGCACGAAGCTCGAGTACGACTGGTCGCTCGGCAGGGTGAGCAACGCCTTCGAGTCGCCGAGCCGGAAGCTCGTCTCCCGTGCGCCGGGCGCTGCGAACTCGACGTCGTAGTGCGGGCTGATGATCGCGTGGTTGACGACCCAGAAGTACGCCTGGCGCAGCTTCTCGTCGAGCGGCAGCCCGCCCCGGGCCGCGCCGTCGTCGGGGCCGGCCCCGGTGACGGGCGTGCCGAACAGGTCGTCGACGCCCAGGGCGAACGGGTCGCGCCCGTCGGCCTGCCCCGCGGGCTGCGGCCGGGTCGGCGCGGAGGACACGTGCTCGAGATCGGTCACGGGCCGATCCTGCCACCGTCGTCCGCGGGTCGTGGGGACGTCCGTGCCGGGTCCGCGGGGCTCGCCGGGGCAGGTCTGGGGATCAGAAGGCGTCGGTGCCGGCCTGGGGGAGCGGGTCGGCCACGTGGCGCGGGGTCGCGAGCAGCGGCCCGACGGCGGCCAGGGCCTGGGCGAGACGGCTCGCCCGGTCGCCGCGCACCTCGAACCACGGGACGCCCGGGTGGGCGCCGTCCGGCGTCGGCAGCTCGGCGGGGCCGAGGTGGTGCACGACGTCGGCCGGGTCCGCCAGGCGCGGGCCGGTCGCGGCGAGGACCTCGCGGAACCGGTCCTGCATCGCGTGCCGCACGTGCTCGCCGTCGCGCAGGCCGTCCTGGACGAACGGGATCTCGTCACTGGTGAGGACGTAAAGGTCGGGGCGCCGGGCGGCGGCGATCGTCTCGACGGTGGGGGAGCGGTGGCCCACGTACCGCTCGTGCCACAGCGTCGTGGCGAGGACGTCGGTGTCGCACACGAGGAGCGGGACGGGCGACACCGCGGCGGCGTCGTCCTCGCGCCGGGCCTGCTCGCGCGCGACGAGGTCGAACTCGGCGGTGTGCCACGGCGCGGCGAGGCCGCCGGGCCGGACCTCGGACCACTCGCGCCCGAACTCCAGCACGGGGTCGAGCCCGAGGTGGGCGGCGAGGTCTGTCGCGAGCGTCGTCGAGCCCGTGGACTCGGCACCGAGCACGACGACGCGTCGCACGTACCAGGAGCGGACCGTCGCGGGCAGCGCCCACCAGTGCGCGGCGGGGTCGGCGCGGACCGCGGACCCGGACACGGGCAGGTGCCGGCGGTCGGGGTCCACCTGGACCCACGTGGCGTCGAAGCGTCGCGCGAGCTCGACGCCGTACCGGTCGGAGGTGAGCACCGCGTCGACGGGCGGGTCGTCGGGGTCGAGCAGCGACTGCATGACCTTCACGTGCTCGTCCCACGCGTGCGGGTCGGCGTAGTCGACGGGGGCGTCGTCGAGCCCGTGCACGACGCGCGCACCGGGCAGCTCGGCCCGCAGCCACTCGGCGCGCAGCGCGGCGGGGATCGACTCGCTCGTCGAGGCGAGCACCTGGACGGTGACGCGCTCGCAGCGCGCGAGCGCGGTGCGGACGAGGTGCACGTGGCCCGCGTGCGGCGGGTAGAACTTGCCGATGACGAGGCCGTGGGCGAGCCGCGTCACCGGGCCGGCTCCGCGTCGTCGGGCACGGAGGCCGGACCGACGGCGCCCGGCTCGGCGAGGCCCGCGCCGTCGCCCGCGCCGTCGTCCGTGGGCGCCCCGGCGCCCGGCGTGCGCAGGGCGGCGGACCACTCGCGCAGGCCCTGCACGCACAGCGCGACGAACCCGACGTAGAGCGCGGCGGTGAGCCACAGCCCCTGGCTCGCGTAGAGCCCGACGAGCACGACGTCCGTCGCGATCCAGACCCACCAGTTCCCGATCCACTTGCGCCCGAGCATCGTCTGCGCGAGCAGGCTCGACGAAGTCGTCAGCGCGTCCCAGAACGGCACCGCGGAGTCGGTCCAGGTCGTGAGGACGGCGACGAGCGCGGCCGTGGTCGCCGCGGCGGCGACCAGCCCGACCACCCACGCCGCGCGCGGCGTCCGGTGCACCACGAGGCGTCCCCGGTCGGTGCCGCCACGCAGCCACCAGTACCAGCCGAGCGCGCCGAGCACGAGGTACACGACCTGCAGCCCCGCGTTCGCGTACAGGCCCGCGCCGGTGAACAGCACGAGGAACACCACGTTGTTGGCCAGCCCGACGGGGAACGTCCACACGTTCTGCCGCACCGCGAGCCACACGCACGCGGCGCCCGTGACGAACCCCAGGATCTCCTCGACGCTCACGGGCGCACACTCTACGGCCGCGCCGCCGAGAGTCCGGGCGACGCTCGTGCGAGCGCACCGCGACTTCGGCGCCTGCGGTCGAGATCGGCGACTGCGACCGCCGATCTCGACCGCGACCGCCGATCTCGACCCGGGCTGCCGATCTCGCGGCGCTGTGACGTGCACCGCGCTCGGGGGCAGGCGGGCCGTCGGGGCGTTACGGTCGGGACGAGCCCGGGTCCCTCCCGGGTACCCCGACGTCGAAGGAGATCTCGCATGCCCACGCGTATCGCTCGTACCGCCTGGAACGGTGGACTGCAGGACGGTCAGGGCCAGGTCGAGCTGTCGAGCTCGAAGGTCGGCACGTACGACGTCTCGTTCCCGCGTCGTGCCGCGGACGACGCGGGCGGCGTCACGAGCCCCGAGGAGCTCATCGCCGCCGCGCACTCGTCCTGCTACGCCATGCAGTTCTCGGCCGTGCTCGCCGAGGCCGGCGCGACGCCCGTCTCGCTCGAGGTGACGGCCGAGGTCACGCTCGCGCCGGACCCCGCGGGCGGGTTCCAGATCCCGACGATCGCGCTCACGGTGCGCGGCGAGGTCGAGGGCATCGACGCGGCCGGGTTCCAGCAGGCCGCCGAGACGGCCAAGGCGACGTGCCCGGTGTCCAAGGCGCTCGCGGGCGTCCCGACGGTCACGCTGGACGCCGCGCTCGAGAGCTGACGCGCGCCACCGCGCCGATCGCGACAGAGGGTCGTCGTCCGTCCGGACGGCGACCCTCCGGCGTGCTCGGCGGGGGTCGAGATGCGGAACGGGCTGGTCAGCGGGGGAGGAGCGGCGGGGTCGAGGTTCCGGCGCCGTCGCGGATCCCGTCGACGAGCTCGGCGAGCGTGTCCTTGGCGCCGTGGGCCGGGTGCCACCGCAGGAGCTCCCCGGCGAGGCTCGTGTCCAGCACGGGCACGCGCATCGCCATGTCGAGCCAGCCCTCGCCCACCGGCGCCAGGCGTGCCCGCCACGCGGCCGCGACGGCGGTCCGAGCCGTCCCGTAGGGGACGGTGCGCAGCGATCCGTCGGCGACGACGTCCGCCACGTCCTGCGGTGTGAGCACCGTGGGATGGGCGACGTTGAACGGCCCGGGGTGCCGGCCGACCACGATGCGCGCGTACGCCTCGGCCACGTCCTCCGCGTGCACCACCTGGAGGCGCAGCCCCTCGGGGAGGGGGACGGCGGGCAGTGGGGAGCGGCGGAGCACGCGCGTGCCGAGCGGGCCGAGGAAGTACCGCGCGATCTCGGACGCGGCGTCGCGCTGGAACACCAGGGCCGAGCGCACGCGCGAGACGACGATCCCGCTCCGACGGTCGAGGTCGTCGAGCAGCGTCTCGACGGCCGCCTTGTCCTCGGAGTACGACGAGCCGGGGATCCCCTCGACGGGCCAGCCTTCGTTGACCGGGGTGTCGCGCGCGTCGCCCGCGTACGGGGCGGGGGAGTAGGCGCCGACGGACGACGCGACGACGACGTGCGCGACGCCGGCCCGCTGCGCCGCCTCGACGACGCGGCGCGTGCCCTCGACGTTGACGCGGCGCAGGCGCTTGCGGTCGTGGCTCGGCTGGATCGCCCACGCGAGGTGCACGACGACGTCCGCTCCCGCGAGCGCGGCGTCGAGCCGCTCGTCCGCGTCGGAGGCGGCGACGTCCGCGTACCGCCACGTCGCCGCATCGTGCGGGGCGCGCACCGTGCTCGACCCGTCCGCGCGCGGCACGCGCCGCGCGACCGCGACGAGGGACGTCACGACGGGTTCGGCCGCGAGCCGACGCAGCACCGCCGTGCCGACGTTCCCGCTCGCCCCGACGACCACCACGCGCATGCGCTTCCTCCCGACCTCGTCCGTGCCGCCCTGTGTGCGTGTCTGGCGGGCGCTCTCCCGACGCTAGCCCGCCGGGGACGAGTTCGCCCGGGCGATGGCGAGGACGGCGCCGCGCGCGGGCTCGGGGAGCTCCGGCACGAGGACGACCGCGCTCGCGAGGACGAGCCGCTCGATCTCCGTGCGGGACAGCTCGCTCCCGCCGAGCCACGCCGCCGTGACGTTCTCGACGAGCGCGACCCAGCCCGCGGCGATCAGCCGGAGGCGCGGCGACGTGAGCGGCGCGCCGGACGTCGCGGAGACCGTGGAGGTCAGCCGGGCGACGAGGCCTTCCCGGACGCGTGCGAGAGCCTCCTGCGTCGCGTCGTCCTCGGCGAGCGCGCCGCGCCACAGGTCCTGCCAGACGAGGCGCCGGGCCTCGACCGCGTCGAGGAACGACCCGACGGCGAGCGCCGGACGCTCGGCGAGGGGACGATCGTCCGGTGCGACGGTCGCCGCCTCGAGCCCCGCCACGGCCTCGAGCGCGACGGCCCGGCGCAGTCCGGCGGTGGACCCGAAGTAGTGGAAGACGAGCGCCTTGGACGCTCCCGACCGCGCGGCCACGACCGCGGGGGTGAGGGACTCCAGGCCGTGCTCGTCGGCCTGCCGCGCGGCGGCGTCGAGCAGCTCGCGGCGACGGTCGGCGGGCTCGCGGCGGCGGCGCGCGCCGGGTGGCGGGCTCGCCGCGTCGGCCGGGGCAGCGGGAGAGGGCGCGGGCGTGCGGGGCATGACATCCGTTGTACGCCGTTGTTGACCGCGAGTCAACAAGAGGCGTAGCGTTGTTGACCGTGAGTCAACGGCGTCCTCGGGGAGGACCGGGGACCCACGAGAAGGAAGAGCCGGGATGCAGATCACGCTGACGGACGTCCGCGTCGACGGGCGGCGCGAGCCGATGCTCGAGCCCATGGACCTCGCCTGGTCCACGGGCGAGTGCGTGCTCGTCGCGGGCGAGCCCGGGCACGGGCACACCGCCCTCGCCCTCGTCGCCACCGGCCGGTTCGACCCGTCCGCGGGCGAGGTCCGGCTCCAGCCCGCGAGCACGCCGTCGCGTCGCAGCGGGCGCTCGTCCCGCGGCGCCGCCGCCACCCTGCGCGACGTGACCGCCGTCGTCGACGTCCCCGGCATCAGCGAGCCCGACGACGCACTCACCGTGTCCGACGTCGTCGCCGAGGGCCTCGCGCTCTCCGGGCGACGGTCCCTGCCCTCCGACGTCACCCGCTGGCTCGCCGACCACTCCCTCGCCGCCGACCGCGCGCGGCGCCTCGACCAGGTCCCCGGGGTCGTGCGCACCGCGCTCCTCGCGGCGCTCGCGGCCGAGGACCCCGACGTCCGCTTCCTGGTGCTCACCCTCCCGGACCGCCACGGCGGCGAGCCGTCGGGCTGGTGGGAGGTCGCGCAGTCCCTCGCCGCCGCGGGCTACGGCGTGCTCGTCCAGTGCACGCGCGCCTCGGCCCGCGACCTCGGCGTCGACCTGCCCCCGGCCCGCGGCGCCTCGATCCACGAGCCACCCATCGTCGTCCTGCGCACGCGCCCGACCCCGCCGCCCGCTCCCGACCCGGACCCGGTCGAGCCACCGGACGTCGCCGAACCCGGGATTGGCGGCCACGGCGGTGCTCAGGTGACCGCAGTTCCCGGGTTCGACGAGCGGACCGACGTCGAGAACGACCAGGAGGGCCGATGACCGCGATCCGCCTCGGGCTGTCCGAGCTGCGCCGCCTCGCCGCGGGCACGCTGCCGCGCCTCGCCATCCTGGCGATGGCGCTCATCCCCACCCTCTACGCCGGCCTGTACCTCTTCGCCAACCACGACCCGTACGACAAGCTCGACGAGATCCCCGCCGCGCTCGTCGTCCTCGACGAGGGCACCACGACGACGGACGCCCAGACGGGGGCGACGACGCGGCGCGACTTCGGGCGCGACGTCGCCGACCAGCTCCTCGACGACGGCGGGTTCGGCTGGGTCGAGACGAGCCAGGTGGACGCCGAGTACGGCGTGCGGTCGGGCCGGTACGACGCCGCGCTCGTCATCGGCCCGACGTTCTCCGCCGACCTCGCGTCCGCGGGCGAGTTCGCGCCCCAGCAGGCGAGCCTCACGCTCATCACCAACGACGCCAACAACTACCTCGCGCGCACCATCGCGGACCAGATCGTCGGCAAGGTGCGTGACTCCATCGCCGAGCAGGTCGGCACCGAGGCGGCGGACACGTTCCTGCGCGGATTCGCGTCCATCCACACCAACCTCGCCGACGCCGTGGACGGCGCGGACCAGCTCCTCGACGGCGCGACGCAGCTCCGTGACGGCCTCGTCACCGCGGACGACGGCGCGCACACCCTCGCCGACGGCGCGGGCCAGGCCGCCGACGGCGCCGAGCGGCTCGACGCGAGCACCGGGACGCTCGCGGACGCCGTCGGGCAGCTCGACGACGGCGCGGAGGCGCTCGCCTCCGGGCTCGGGACGCTCCGGGGCGCGACGTCGTCGCTGCCCGACCAGACGCGCCAGCTCGCCGACGGCGCCGCGCAGGTCGCGGACGGGAACGCACAGGTCGCGCAGTACGGGCAGCAGGCGGCCGCGGCCGCGGGCGAAGTGCTCCCGACGCTCGACGCGATCCGCGGCGACGTCGACGCGCAGCTCGACCAGCTCGTCGCCGACGGCGTCCTCGACCAGGCGACGGCCGACCAGGTGCGGTCGCAGGTCGCGCCCGTGCTCGACCAGCAGCGCGAGCAGGTCCAGGGTGCCGTCGACCAGGTGAACGCGGCCTCCGGGAAGCTCGACCAGCTCGCCGACGGGTCGCGCCAGGTGTCCGACGGCGCCGCCCGCCTCGCCGCCGCGACGCCGCAGCTCTCCGCAGGGATCGCCACGGCCGCCGACGGCGCGGACCGCCTCGCCGACGGCACCGGGCAGCTCGCCGCCGCGACCCCGCAGCTCGTGGACGGCGTCTCACAGCTCGCCGACGGCACGCGCCAGGTGTCCGACGGCGCGACCTCGCTCGCGGACGGCACGTCGCAGCTCCGCGACGGGTCCGGCGAGCTCGTCGACGGCGTCACCCAGCTCCGCGACGGGCTCGCCGAAGGGCTCGGCCAGGTGCCGGACCTCGACGAGCAGACCCGCCAGGACACGGCAGAGACGATCGGCAACCCGGTGTCCGTGCAGAACGAGGCGCTGTCGTCCGCTGGCACGTACGGCGGCGGCCTCGCGCCGTTCTTCCTGTCGCTCGCGACCTGGATCGGCGCCTACGTGCTGTTCCTCCTCGTGCGCCCGCTGTCGTCGCGGGCCCTCGCCGCCGGGCGGTCCGGCCTCGCCACCGCCCTGGGCGGCTGGCTCACCCCGGCCGCGATCGGCGTCGTGCAGGTCGCGGCGATGTTCACGGTGACCAAGTTCGCGCTCGACATCGACCCGGTGCACGGCGTCGGGACGGCGCTGTTCCTCGTGCTCGTGTCCGCCACGTTCGTCGCGATCCTCCAGGCGCTCAACGTCTGGCTCGGTGCGGCCGGGCAGTTCCTCGGCCTCGTGCTCATGCTCGTGCAGCTCGTCACCGCGGGCGGGACGTTCCCCTGGCAGACGATCCCCGAGCCCCTGCGCTCGATGCACCAGTTCCTGCCCATGACCTACGCCGTCGAGGGACTGCGCCAGCTCCTGTACGGCGGCAACATGGCGACGGTGACGCGCGACGTCACGGTCCTCGTCGTCGTGCTGGTCGGCGCCCTCGCCCTCACGACCCTCGCGGCCCGCAAGCAGCGCGTCTGGACCATCAAGAAGCTCCAGCCGGAGCTCGTCCTCTGACGCCGAGGTAGACCCCTGGTCTGCCGAGGTAGAGCCCTGGTTCGCGTGAGGTAGAGCCGTGGTCGCGTGAGGTAGAGCCGTGGTTCTTGTGCTCGACGGCGTGTGGTCGGGTTGGGTGGTCGGGGTGGGTGGTGGTGCCGCGTCTACCATCCGCCGCTCGTTCCTCGCGGCTCCCGCCAGGCCCGCCACGACGCGGCACCACCACCCACCCCGACCCGCTTCGTCTCGCCGTGGTCTCTGTTCACCTCGGGCGACTGCCCGCGGCGTCGTTCGCTCACGTCGGGCGGCGGCGACCTGCCCGCGGTGGGCGACCGGCTGCCGTCGGACATCAGGTGCCCACGCCGGCGGCAACCCCGGCCGTGACGGGTGACCACGCGCCGTCTGGCATGACCAGGGCGCTACGCGGCGGACCACGCCTCTACGTCGGCGGACCAGGGCCCCTAGGCCCTGTCCTGCGAATGTTCTTGGCATGTGTCCGGTAATGTCCGGGTTGTGGGTGTGGGGCGTGGTGAGCTGACTGACACGGCGTGGGCGCGGATCGAGCCGCTGCTGCCGGTCGCG